>Ga0315290_10000067_pt1 | contig 58438 bp, 45 predicted proteins | sample YL17G12_0_MG_FD_203627 | JGI IMG/M metagenome (GOLD analysis project Ga0315290, IMG submission 203627) | Sediment microbial communities from Yellowstone Lake, YNP, Wyoming, USA - YL17G12_0 | ecosystem: Environmental > Aquatic > Freshwater > Lake > Sediment | place: USA: Wyoming | collected... | reverse complement strand
CCTTTCAGAAAATAATCTTCTGAAAGATTTATCGGCAATTCGCCATCAACTGCTAAAATCAAATGTTATGAGGTACTAGAAACATTTCCCTTCATATAATGGACAACTATCCAATATAGCAGTTATTGGGCCTGCCGTCAAGAAGAATACCCCCGAAAAACCGACGCTTGCTACTTTTTTAACTCTTTATGTAACAAGTGGTTGCGAAGTTTCGCGTCGAATTTAGCACTGCCTCTCAAAAATTTTTTCGCCGACGCAAAGAACTTTCATTATTTCCCCAAATTCCACTCCTCGGTGGTGAAAAGTGCTGACTCACGCCCGACTCTCCCAACCCTTGCTATCCTTTGTGCAGCCCCCCAACGACCAGATCTCTTATTCTCCAGAATATACTTCTTGCCGCTTAACTGCCTTTCATAACATATTACGAGGCAAGTAGTTACACACAGGACAAAGATGCTGGACTCATAGCAAAACCGATATTTTCCTTGTTTTCAGCCAATTGATCTGGTATCCTGATAGTTGGCTGGGATATTTTCAGCCAGACAATTGAATAATGTAAGTCCACCGGACTTTTGGCGTTTGAACCGAAACCGGCAAGCTTTTGATACGAAAGAACGTAAAAAAACGGTGCTCGTTTGCCTTCATTTAGGCAAAACGGGCATCGCTTGCGTGTCTTTCGTGGGCCTTGCCGGGCCTGAGACAAGCACGATGTAGCGGTGCCCTTTTTTGTGGCACTTCTGCAATCGTTAAAAACCTGGTCGGAAATAGACAATTTGGGTTATTTTAGTATTACATTTTCTTTGTGATGAATATTAGGGCATGAACATGAATGTAATCATGAGGAAGTTTAGGCGATATTTAAAAGTTTTTAGAAGTACAACCAAATATACTTGAGCCACAAGAATACTAAATTAGTGGATAAGGAAGTAGTTCATAAAATGGGTGACAAGAATTCGCTAGACGAAATTAAGGACCATTGGCATAAAGCATCGGAAGTTGTTTTGAAAGCGGCAATTCGAGACATAAAAGACTATCCTCCACAAATTCGACAAATCATCGAAGAAGAGATTATATTACGAAAGCTTAGTAAGACGAAACGAGATATTAAAGAAGAACAAGAAAGCACGACGTTCCGTTTTCGTCGGCAGATAAAAATTGCGGGCCTACTTCTTCTTTCGATAATTATCTTCGCCCTAGTAAGGGCACTGAGCACAGAACTTCTTGAACCCCCATATGACGCTTATGGCAGAATACTAGCGCCGGTTGTGTCTTACTTGATATTTGTTTACTTCGTCAGGAGAACATGACTAAATTGCTGGTAGATTTAAAGTCCAGGAAAATTAGAGATGTCCGGTACATTTTGGCTCTGGCAGGGGCCATGGTACAGTTCTTAGAAAATTGCTGAACCCTGTACGCTGCTACTATTTGCTTTGGGTGGTATGCTGATGAGGTCAAAACGCAGGGCATAAAAGTCGAAAACTAAAAGTGAAACCGGCGAGAGAGATGTGTAGTCTTTCTGCGCCGGTTTTTTTATTGCCCGGATGGGCTGAAAGGTGGTGGAAGATGAAAAAGAGAATTCTGATAATTTGGCTAATGTTGGTATTTGTTTTGGTAGGTACGGCTGACTATTGTATAGCGGGTGCGATTGTTGCGTGGGGCCGAAATGAAAATGGGCAATGTAATGCACCCAGCGGAGATGATTATGTTTCTTTTGATGCGGGAGCGGGGCACAGCTTGGCCTTAAAGAGCGATGGTTCAATTACGGCTTGGGGTGGTAGTTATTATGGTGAGTGTAATGTGCCTGAAGGAAACGATTTTGCTGCTGTTGCGGCAGGCAACTCTCACAGTTTGGCTTTAAGGTCTGATGGATCACTCATTGCCTGGGGGCATGATATGCCTGGTAATGTGCCTGGCGGGAACGATTTTTCCGCCATAGCATCTACAGAGTGGTTTAGTTTGGCACTTCGAAATAATGGCTCTCTTGTGGGTTGGGGTGATCTTGATTATGGTCAGAACAATGTTCCCAGTGGTCAGTTTATTGACATCGCAACTGGTGTTGGTCATAGCCTTGCAATCAGAGACAATGGTTCGCTCGCAGCATGGGGCATGAATGATTATGGTCAAAGTGATGTGCCTCAAGGAAATGACTATATAGATATTGCGGCGGGCAGAGGCCATAGCGTAGCACTTAAAAGTAATGGCTCTATTATTGCATGGGGCGCCAACTCAAACGGTGAATGTAATATACCTATTGGGAATGATTTTGTTGATATCGCAGCCAATGAGCATTACACTTTAGCAATCAGAAATGATGGTTCATTAGTGGGGTGGGGACAAATGTTTTATGATTGTCCGTCTGATGTTCCAATTGGCAATGATTTTGTTGCCATTTCAGCAGGTGGTGCGTTCGGTCTGGTTCTAATCCCCGAACCCCTTTCCCTATCCCTGCTGGCCTTGGGCGGCTTGGCAATACTGAGAAAACGTAAGAGATAATTGTCTTATGTCAGAAAAACTGCGACTTTGCACTACAAACTAACATCTTGCTAGGCTATCTTACCTATCTTGACTTTTGGTTTTTGAAAAAACTGTAACGGGGTATATGCGATATTGTATGTCTTCTTTTTAAGGTACCGGTACCTGTGGGGGGGTTCGATCACTTGAAAACATCGATCATGCTGTTGGTAAAGCAATGGTAAACCATCAGTAAACCATCAGCAAAGCAGCAGCAAAGCAGCAGTTTACCATCGGTTTACCATGACTTTCCCGGCGCTTTACAATAGCTTTCCCATTGGTTTACAATGACTTTACCATCGGTTTACCGTGACTTTCCCTGCGCTTTACCGTGGCTTTTCCATCGGTTTACCGTGACTTTACTATCGCTTTACTATGACTTTCCCATCGGTTTACAATGACTTTTCCAGCGGTTTACCGTTGGCTTTACCATCGGTTTACATTTACTTTGAATTGATCGACCTTGCCAGTCCCTATTAGATATGACTGCTATATTATGCTGTTGGCGTATTTGGTGAAACCTAAAAAGTGTAGCGTATGAATATAAAAAAAATTTCGCTCGTAAGTGCTTGTAAAATCAACACTGCAAAACTTTTTTTGCCGTTGCGGACGAATTTTAATTGACAAACTGCAAAACGTGGTATATGCTTTATTGATCGTTGGCCAACGTGGTCAACAAAAAAAGTGCCGCGGCGTACTAGTAATACCCGCGGCGTGGTAACAACCTGAACTGGAGGTTATTACAATGGGTAATTCTACAGTAAGCAAGTCGCGCGGTCCAGACGTTTATCAAATTGTTACTGATAAAATTCTGGAATTACTAGACAAAGGCACTATTCCCTGGCATAAGCCCTGGAAGGGAGGTTTTGAAGGGATACCAAAGAACGCAATCAGCAAAAAGCCCTATCGTGGCGTAAATGTGTTTTTGCTGGCAATTACCGCCGAGGTAATGGGTTATGATTCCCCGTATTGGTTTACCTATAAGCAGGCGCAGCAGTATGGCGGAAACGTGAAGGCAGGCGAAAAATCGACGTTTGTGGTGTTTTGGAAGTGGCTGGATTATGTCCAGACAGACAAGGAAACCGGTGAGAAAACAACGGACAAAGTACCGTTTTTGCGGTATTACCGGGTTTTTAACCTGGCGCAATGTGAAGGCGTGGACCTGTCAAAATTGCCGGTTGACGCTATAGACGATACGCCGGACCTGGATTTTTCGCCCATTGGCGCTTGTGAAAACGTTTTCGGTAATATGGCCGATTGCCCGCCAATATACCACGATCAGGGCCGGGCCTGTTATATCCCGTCAAAAGATGAGATACATCTGCCGAAACGGGAAAACTTCACCAGTGTCGAAGATTATTACGCGACGGCCTTCCATGAACTGGCGCACAGTACCGGCCATGATTCACGGCTCGGCAGGCATGACAAGGACAGAGACCTTAATTTTGGCAGTAACACCTATTCAAAAGAGGAATTGATTGCAGAGATGGGGGCGGCTTTCCTTTGCGGCGTCTGCGAGATTGATAACCAGATTATCGAAAACAGCGCAGCCTATATCGACGGATGGCGCAAGAAAATCAAAGGCGATAAAAAGCTGGTTGTGAATGCAGCGGCGCAGGCACAAAAAGCCGTGGATTACATACTGAATGGCAAAGGGGGTGATGAATAATGCAGTTGTACGAAAAATACAGACCGACAGACTTTGACAGTTTTATCGGGCAGGACAAGGTAAAACAGCAGATAAAACACCTGCTGAGCCGGCAACAATGGGACAGGGACGCTTTGTGGATTCAGGGACCGTCTGGAACCGGCAAAACTACCCTGGCATGGATTATCGCTCGGCAGGTAGCGGGCGATGACTTCAACATCACCGAACTTGACGGCGATAAGTGCTCTGTTCAGGCCGTCCGTGACCTGGAGGTCAATTTCGGCTTGTCCACCATGTTCGGGAACTGGAAGGTTGTTATCGTCAATGAGGCGCACGCGATGACCGGGCGGGCGGTTCAGGCGTGGTTGACGTTGCTGGAGCGATTGCCAGCGCACCGGATGGTTATATTCACAACGACTGAACCGTTGCAGGATGACCTTTTTGGCAACTTTTCAGGGCCATTTGGCCGGCGCTGCAAAGTCTATAGTTTTACTAATCAGGGACTTTGCCAGGCAATGGCCGAGCGGGCCAAGGAAATAGCCGAGGCCGAGGGATTAGACGGCCTGCCGATACAACGCTACGTAAAATTGGTCCAGTTGTATCATAACAATATGGGCCGGGTATTGCAGGAAATTGATAAAGGTGAAATGTTACAGTAAACCATTAGAAAACCGCGGGTAAACCGCTGGGAAAGTGAGGATATTCTATGACTAAACATACAGCAATATATATTCGAGTGTCAACAGCACAGCAATCAACCAGAAGCCAAAAAGCCGACCTGGAGAGGTGGACTCGGGCGCAGGAACCGGACATTACGGTCAACTGGTATAGTGACAAAGTCACTGGCAAAACCTTTGATCGGCCCGGCTGGCAAAAGTTACAGGCAGCCATCGACGCCGGGCAGGTTGACAAGCTGGTAGTCTGGCGTCTGGACAGACTCGGCAGGACGGCAAGTGGACTCTGCAAGCTGTTCGAGGACTTGCAGAGCAAGAAGGTCAGGCTGGTCAGTTTGAAAGATTCTATCGACCTTGGGACCGCGTCCGGGCGGTTGATAGCGAACGTGCTGGCGTCTGTAGCGGCTTACGAGACTGAGATTAGGGGAGAGCGGGTCAAAGCCGGTCAAGCCGCTGCGAGGGCGGCCGGGACTACCTGGGGCGGTTCCAAGAAGGGTCGATTACATAAAGTCACACCTGAACAGGTAAAAGCTATTGTCGATATGAAAGCCAAGGGTGAAAGACCAACGAACATTGCCCGGATAACTGGTCTGGATAGGACGACGATATATCGTGTGCTGGACTACGTCGAACAGGGACATATTACAATACCGGCCTAATTATTGCCGAGGCCGTCAATATCGTTGCCCATAAGCCGCCTGTAGTTTTTGAGATATTCGTCCATACGTTTGCGCTGCTGATCGGGCGGTAGGTCTCGGATATCCTTGTGGGTATGCGTAATTTCGCCTGTGCCTTTGACAACGGAAAAGTGGGCATATTTCTGCGGACGGGCAGCTTTCAACATGAAGATCAACAGCAGGTCAGAGTATCTCTTACGGATAAGAGGCTGTTGGCCGCCGTTGCCGTCATCGACCATAACCGGCTTGCCCTGGTACAATACCAGTTCCTCGACACCGTCCTTGGCCCGGCGGATAGCCTCTGCCTCCAGATCGTCGATAGCTTCGTCTATGGCGTCCTGAACGGCTAAAACGTAGTCCGGGTCTGTTTTCAGCCAATCATAGTGAGTAGTTCGACCGATTTTTGCTGCCGTTGCTGCTGCACGCACATTACCGGTTATACGCAGGCAGGACAAAAATACCCGTTTTTTGGACTGCTGACTTTTACTTTTTTCATCGGTCATCATGCCTACATTATACCTCAAATTTCATGTCCGCCATAACTTTTTGTTTTTCAAAACAGAAGGGCCTGTGTGCGTGTGTTCCCATATTTCCCTCATATTTCCGCTTCAACCTGATCTTTTATAGGTGTCCGGTCGTGTTCTGTTTTTTATGGTTTTGCCCATTTTGTCCTATAGGATATAAAATCAACTTTCCCCATTCAATCTTCCTCTCAAGGGTTTTTAGTCTTCGCACTTTTTTTGTCGGGCGGCTTTTCCAAGTCCAGCGTTTTATCTGGCTGTGGAGTTCTTTGTACTGTCTTGTGACTTTTAATAGATACCCCAGTTGGCCGATTCGACCTAATAAGTGGCTTTCATTCCGGCTTACATAGGACAGATTATAACAGTGCCGACAACCGAAATAATGTCCACCCGAAGCAAGGTAAAGCATCCCTGTCCTGCGCCCGCAGTACACGCCATTCACAGACAACGGACAAATAAACCAATACCGAACACCCCCGAAATTACAAGGTGTTGTCGTAAGGCTGATTTTGTAGTCATAGTGAGTTTTTTTGCCTGAGTGTCGGTCTGTGATAGTGTAATTGACTTTTGCATATAGCTTTTCAGTATCAACTAATATGCCGATAGAGTTTTTATGCTCGGACAAATTGCTTTTCCAAGTCAAAGCCGTAGCGACATAGCCACACAAAAAACCGAACTCTCTCAGCTTAAATATGCTCAGTTTGGTCGTATTCTCGACGATTTCTTTTGCGTTTGAATAATATCTGCCCATATTTCCGTCCTTGCTTCTTGCCGAAATCATTAAGGATTCTACGTTTTTTGTTACTCTCCAGCAACCTCGATTAGAGCCATAATTGATTGTTTGATATAGTCTTGTTTTTTGCCTTACCTATATAAGAATCCTCTCCGTCGTACTATTTGCATGATAACCGACTTCCGCAAAATTTGTTTGTGAAACTGAGTGAGGTTGTGTGTACGTGTTCCTGATTTTCCTATTTTTTCGCCCCGGCAATCTTGACTTCTTACTCCTTTTGAGAGCGTCCCTTTTTGCCCCACTATGACATCATGTCAACAGCCAATTTGTGGAATTGTATCTTAATAGCAAACTGCCTATCGTGGATAATTTACTGACACATCAACAGATGGAATCCGGTTTCGGACATCCGCGACATACAGCCACGGACCGGGAAAGCATGGCAACGGCAGGATTAACAGACACCCGCGGGGAAATGGCAATACTGGGGATTTGAAGATTTACTCAACGTTTTACTCAACGCTGGCTCTTTTTGGGCAAACACAGAAAAAAGCCAAAGGTCATAACTGCTTGGAAAATAAAGGGTTACGACATCGCGCCCGGCAGGACTCGAACCTGCAACCTTCGGATTCGAAGTCCGCGACTCTATCCAATTGAGCTACGGGCGCAGTTTTTTTTAGTATAAGATATTATGTACTCATAACGATTCATTATCCGTGTTTGTCCTTAAAGACGGCAATGGTTTGTCGTTTATTTCCTTTTGGAAAGCACCTTGTTCTCGTAATCCTTAACTTCACTGAGCCATTCGTCGGCCGCTGGAACGTTATGCTTAAGGCAATAATAATCCCAGGCTGCTCCGAAAGGCATTGTCTTTAGTTCCTCCAACTTTGCCAGGCGAGAAGTATAATCACCGTCCAGTTCAAACTTCCGCAGTAACCGTGTTGGTTCCAGCATAGCGATAAGCAATGCTTTCATCATGCAACGCGTACCGATAACCCAGGCCGCTATGCGATTAATGCTGGCATCGAAGAAATCCAGGCCGATATGAACGCGTTCGAGAAATTCACCCCTGACAAGCTCTTCGGCAATAGCTCGAAGCTCGTCAGAAAGCGTAACAACGTGATCGCTGTCCCACCGCATGGGTCGGCTGACATGCAAAAGAATCTCATCGAGATATTGCAAAACCGAAGAGATCTTGTCCGAGATTATCTCGGTGGGATGAAAATGTCCGGTGTCCAGGCACAGCAGTATCTCCCGGCTGACGGCATAACCCAGGTAGAACTCGTGCGAGCCGACCACGTAACTTTCCGAACCGATTCCAAACAGCTTGGATTCCACGGCATCGAGATGGTGATCGCGATTGGGTTTTTCCGCGAAAATCGTGTCGAGTGACTGGGCCAGCCTTTCACGCGGACCTTTTCGATCCACGGGCGTATCCTTATAGCCGTCCGGTATCCATACATTCATCACGCAGCAACTGTCCAGTTGCCGTCCCATTTCCGCTGATATTTTTCTACAGGCGATCCCATGCTCGATCCAGAACCGGCGGATCCCCTCATCGGCACTGCTGAGCGTAAAACCGTCGTCAGCTTTGGGATGGGAAAAGTAGGTCGGATTGAAATCCAGGCCCAACCCCTTCGATTTGGCCCAGTCGATCCAGCCCTGAAAATGCTTCGGCGTGATTTCGTTCCGCTCGACATATTTACCACCGTTTTCCAGATAGCTCGCATGAAGGTTCAGTCGGCACGTACCCGGGATCAGGCTCAAGGCCCGGTCCAGATCGTCACGCAGTTCATCGACTGTCCGTGCTTTACCCGGATAATTACCGGTTGTCATAATGCCGCCGCCAGCCAATTTCGTCATGGGCCTTTCAAAGCCACCCACATCATCACCCTGCCAACAGTGAATGGAAACAGCTATTTTAGCCAGCCGCTCCAGCACCTTATCCGTATCCACGCCCATCTGGGAGTACCGTTCACGGGCAAGAGAATATGCACTTTCAATCTGGTTTTCGGTCGTCATGTTGTTCTCCTGTCAGCCGAGGGCCTGTAAGCAAATAGCTTTGTTAGAGCGTCTAAATTTGAGTTTTGCGATAGCTCTCAACTTCCCATTTTTCGATAAAGCCAATCGCCTCATCGGTCATATACCGAATTCCGCCGAACGCCTCGGCCAATTGTTTTATCAAAGCTCCATCCTGGGCCAGTTCCAGAGCCAGAGCAGCGATCTTTTGGCTTGTCCCTACTCCATATACTACACCATCCCAAACAATTACACCAGGGGTATATCCATACCGAACCACGAAATCTCTAACCGCTTCCTGTGTAGGTTCAGCCAAGAGAGGAAACGCCTTGGAATAGACAATGTGGTCCGGCGAGATTGGTCCATCCGCTGGATCAAACGCTCCACAAGCAGTGATAAAGGTGGTTTCCTGCTCACAAGAGGCAGATCGCAGGAGTTTTTTGGCCTTGTCGATCTTATCCGTCTCGGGCAGATCGCCAATGTCCAGTCGAGTCGATATATGGGCTTTTTGATACTCCTTCTTGAGGGTCTGGAAGATGTCCGCGTAACTGCGGCAAATCTCATCGGGGGAATCTGCCACCACGAAAACCCCATGATTTTCCAGAAAAACCACACTTGGTTCACGGCCATGATGATTTTTATACGCTTCAATTTCCTGACGCACCTTCATGCAAAGTGTATATCCCGGATCCGTATATTCTATCCATAACGCCAGCGGAAACAAACCTCGGCAAACCTCAGGTCCATTGACTGCGCAGGTCATCCCGTTGACGATGGCTGGATGCGTATGCACCACAAAACGCCCGTCAAAGGTATTATGCAGAGGAGCTTCGACCGATGCCCGGCCGGAGCTGGGCGGCCTTACCGCCGCAGCCATAATATCTTTGACCAGCGATTCTCGATCTCTCGGCTCCGGTGGTGCAGCAACGTGATATAATCGGGCTAGTTTTTTTCGATCCATAGCGACAAACGTCTCGGATGTCAACTCAGCCAGCGATACCCCCGATGGTTTGACCCATAGAGTCTCATCGTCCTTCGCCGACGTATTGCCCCCACCACCCCTGACATAATCTACCGTCCCGAATTCGTGCGACAGTTCCGAAATTTCCTTGAGAAGCTGCAAAATCCTTTACCACCTATAAAAAATGCCGATTTTCTATTTTGCCATATTACAATAAACCCGGCGATGACACAAGGAAACATGCCGGACAATCCATACGCACTTTCCCACATCAACTCTTGGTATTCGCTGCGTGGTCTGTTCTTGCCAATTTCTTTACCAACTTCCAATGGGGCAGAGCAACCTCGATGAAACGCTCTCCAACCCTGGCATAACCCAACTTCTCATAAAACCCCACCGCTGACTCCCTGGCATGGACAATCATTTCCTGATAGCCCAGCTCCAGGGCATATTCCTCCGAACATCGCACCAGCGACTCACCCAGTCCTCGGCCACGATAGTCCTCCAGGATCGCCACCTGTCTCATCTGAACCTGCGTATCGCTCCGCGGCATCAGCACCAGAGACCCCAATACCATGTCTGCCTCCTTGCACACCAGGTGATGCTGCCCCCGCTCAGCCAACAGTTGTTGTTTGGTAAAGATCAACCCCAGCGGTTTGCGCAATATATCATAACGAAGGTCTATGGCCTTGCCATAGTCCTTCGAGCCATATTCGACGGATTTTATTTTAATTTCATCCATACTCTCGACGTTGGCGTCACTATTATAGTTATTTTTTTCACCCCTCTGGCTCCTCCACTGTCACCCACCCATCTACTCATGTCACGCTGAGTTCAAATATTGCGTGATGGCTTTAGCAATGGTCTGCCATGTCCATCGTCGTTTCTCATCGTCGGTCTCCAGCAGCGTCACGCGGAACCCCTTTCTGTTGCAGCAAAAACCTGTCAGCGGAACAACGCATACGCCGGCAGAGGCCAGCAGATAATACACAAAACGTTTATCGACTTCGACATGATGTATTTTGTTTTCGATATATTCTTTCACATTCGGATCGACGATAGGCAGTCTCTGCTCGTTGTTCAGGATGTTATCATCAAACAGCACCGCCATATAAAACGCACCTTGCGGTTTGATAACGCTCACTCCGGGCACTTGCGAAAGTATCTCCCACGCCTCATTAGCCCGCTGCTGAAATATTTTTCTCCGACGATCCATGTGCTCCGCATACCTGTCATCGCCCATAACCAGCGGAATCGCATATTGCGGAAGTGCGGTAGAACACACCTCCAGCATCTTGGCATCCTTGAGACTCTTGATATACCTGCGAAAGGACGGATATTTGTCCTGATTGAAAACCTCGATCCATCCGCAACGCGAACCGGGCCACGGAAACTCCTTGGATATCCCACGCAGAGCCATCCCAGGCAGATCCCCTATTATCTCACTCAGATGCGTAGTTTCAGCCCCGTTATAGACAATACTCGCGTAAATTTCATCGCATATTACAAACACCTTATACCGCCGGGCGATATCGATCATTTTCTCCAGAAACGCTCGCGGATACACCGCGCCGGTTGGATTATCCGGATTTATCAGCAGCATACCCGCTATGGCGTCGTTGTACTTTATCTTGTTCTCCAGATCGTCAAGATTGGGCATCCAGTTCTTCCGCGGGTCCAGTTCGTATGTCAGATGCTCATATCCCGAATGAGCCGCCTCCGCCGACGAATGCGTAGAATAAGCCGGCGACGGACCTATGATCCTGGCCTCTCTTTTGAGAAAGCCAAATATCTTGGCCACCGCATCGCCCAGCCCGTTAAAGAATATAATATCATCATCCGTAATCTGACAGCCCCCACGCCGATTGACCCGCTCGGCCAGAAACCGCCGCGTTTCATATACACCCGGTGTAGAAACATAGCCATACGTTTTATCCTCGGACACCAGCTTTTTAATGATATCCTTGATCCACTGCGGCAGTTGTTCGCCCTTATGGATCGGATCGCCTATGTTCTCCCAGGTAATCTCAACGCCCATCTTCTGCAGATCCATAGCCACCGACACAATCTCTCTAATCTCGTATGTCAGTTGACCGGAACCTTCATGTACAATATTTCTTCGCATATCTGCTATCCCAATCAAATAGATCGTTTCGTTATTCCGCCCAATCCCTTCCGCATAATCGCGCCGTACCCAGTCTTAACACCTGCTTCACTGTCATACCACCTCGTTTACCATGGTAATTCCCATAAATCTGCAGAAATACGCAAGTTCCCTGGTCACATCACCATAGCACGTCACCCGGTGCAATCCGTGTGACCAGTTTTTCCATAACCTCGTCGCATCCCCATCTACCTTAACGGTAATCTTCGTACGGCACCCCCTGTCAACCTCCAGCGAGACCGGGGCATCAACAATCTCACCAGTAAAGTACGGCAGCAGATCGGTACCAACCAACTTTGCCTGCGTGACCTTTTGCCCGACGCGCATCTTCACTTGTGGCACTACTCCTTCCTGACGCTCCATAATAGTGCGTAACTTATACGGCTCACCCGGCTTATCCGGCCCGTTCATCTTGGTGGTTCCCAGACAATGAGCCAGAATAATACTGTTGCTCGATTCATCCATCGTCGGATCGCTGATAAAACCGGGCTTTCCGACCAATCCCTGATACAGAATGTGCGTCATAGCGCACTGCAAATCCGACTCACAAATACCGCCCAGCCCCATGTTATTCAGCCTGACAAAACCCAGACAGGGGAAAGCATAGTCCTGACAAAGTGGCTTGTACATGGAACCGTAACAATCAACAGTCATTACGGTGGCGTCCTCCTGAGCCAATAACTCTTCCAACGCCAGCGCCAGTTTGCAGGACTTGAATATCTCATCCCGCGGCGGCTCTACAACTTTAACAGCCCCCTTGACCCATTGGTCGGTCAAGGTCCGGGCCTGACCGTCATCGACCGCATTGTACAGATCGAGTACCTGTTTGAGTTTGACTTGTTTAATTTCGGTCCCAAATTTATTTCTCACCTCGTGGGAGTATTTGGCAGACGAATCTGTTGTGAGATCAAGTATTTTGGCCTCTCGCAAATGATGAATCGCACGAAACGGCCTGATGGCAACTGCCAGTTGATTGTAATCACTGGTGAGCATGCATTCCATCTTGGCGCCAAGCTCTTCTTTCTGCAAGGCACCGAACCCGACCCATCCATGCCCTGAATACGGAACAGCAAAAACCATCGTCGGTTTACCTGCCCCAAGAATCTCATCTAAAATCCCTCTTATTCCGAGGTTGAGATGTATCGCCAGAATACCGTCAACATCCTGCAACTTGCTTTTGATCCGGGCGACATCATCCTGGGAAGTAACCAGCTCATCCACGACAAATTCCACATCAGCCAACTCATCTTTCAATTTCGCAAACTCGCGATCGTAAACCCCTATTTCGCTCTTAAGATCCAGTGCCGGTTTAGGCCAAAGGCCGTGTGAAGTCCCCATATAAATCCGGGCAACCTTAACTTTTGACCTTCGGCAGCCCGCACTGATAAGCCTCGGACCTTCCATTTCCCTGACCGAGATCGGCCCCTGACAACCCATACCCGCCAGGCAAACAGCGCCGCCGGCCACCGTCAACTGCAAAAAATCTCTTCGATTAACTTTCTTTTTCATCGCCATCGCCCTTTCAATTAGACTCCAAGCTCGCCGGGGCGGTCTGCGTAATCCTGACCCAAACAGAGCCGGCCTGCGACTCGGTCTTACAACACGCGGGTTCTATATTACTTACCATCCTGCCCATACAAACAGGGGCTTGCTCTTGGCCTTATGGCGTTCGCTCGGGCAGATGATCTTGTCCGTGACGACGCGCTTCGCTTTCCATAAGTTTTATCAGGTCTTTTTTGACATCGTTCGGTAACCGACAAGGCTGATAGTCATTTATCAGTTTTTGCACCTCACGGTTAGTTCGCTGCGCAAGGTCGGGACAACCCTGTGCCTGCCAGCGGGCTCGATTGGCCCGGTCGATAGCAGGGCCTGGTAAAAAGAATTCCCGGTCGCGATAACGTAGCGTGTGATCGGCAATGAGCAGATGTTTTTCACGGAGAAGTTCCTGAAAAATACCCAAAGCGGGAAAATCTTCCTTGGGCGTAATTCCTTCTATCAATCTATAGGTCATACCGCACATTTCATTGTCCAGAACGAGCTTTTCCAGCGATTGACAGCTTTCGAAATCAATCATGCCCGGCCCGGAAATGCTATTGATTCCGGCAAGCGCGGCCAACGTAGCGCCCATACCGCTTTCCATCCCAGCCTGGGCGTCGAGCTGTTTGGAGTCGCTCATGGAAATATAAGCCTGTGTGGGCAGCTTCAGATATTTGCCGATTTCATTATACGCGCAATCGATCATCATGGTTTCCACGGCGCCCATGGGCGGGGTTTCGTGGCGAAAATCGAAAATAGCAGGCGAACCGCCATACAGAATCGGACTGCCGGGATTGGCACACTGGCCGATGACGACGCCGCTGAGAGTCTCGGCAGTATGCTGTATCAGCGTTCCGGTAAGTGTGACCGGGGCAATGAACCCTGAAAGAGGCATGGCGATGAATTCCACCGGGATGGAGTAGCGGGCGCAGTCCACCAGGTTTTGCGAGGTAACGTCGCTCCATTTCAGCGGGGAGGTCGGACAACAGGAAAAAATCGTCAGGGGTTTTTTCTTGAGGGCCGCTTCCGACTTACGAACGGCAAGCTGAATGTCCTTCATGACGTTGAAGGATTCGATGGTAAACGCCCCGGTAACCACCGGCTTTTCACAGTAAAGCAGGTTCAGGAAAAGGCGATAACTATCGGAAATATCTTCATGGATGTCTGTCGGTATAAATGCCGTGCTGGCAGAGGCGATATACTTCAATTGACCGATTAGTTTGGCGAAATCGATATAGTCCGATGTGAGGGGCCTGCGCATTCGGCCGGTCTTACAGTCGAGAACGTTCAAAGCCGTGGACCCAGGGGTAAAATACACATTGTATTCGGAAAAATCATGCGTCTCATTCCCCATGACGTCATAAAGCTTAAACGAGGATGGCGTCGTTTTTATCGCTTTTTCGATCATATTGCCAGTGAAAAACACACGCGATTTATCCATATCAACCCTGGCGCCGTGCTCGGCCAACATTTCCATAACCGGCGGGTTGTTTAGTTCCACCCCCAGGGTACTCAGCAGGCTGATCGCTTCGTCAATAATCTGCTTGATGAGTTCATCCGTTAAAAATCGAATAGTTGGCCGCATGTTACATCTCCTTATAAAAATCGTAATATCATATAGCTTACCGCCGTGACTTTGCGCATAAGCAACACACAACACACAAGAAAAAGTGCGATACGTAGAGCCGCGTAAGCGAAATCGCACATTATGGGTGCAGGATACATATTTCTCCGTAATACTTCAACCTTTTTTACGAGTTACGAGTCAACAATTTTATCGATTTTTTGCACGTTAAGCCACCTTTGACCGATATTTTCCATTTATCTGTACTGTCCTACTTCGATAGTATTGTGTAATATCTTGTAATTACGGGAGTTATGGCAATTGCCGGACTTAAATTGCTTTTTCGTCATCAAAGGCAAAAAATCAGTAAATAGCTCGAAATGCTGTATAACGACCATCTATGGTTTTATCCTTGTTTTATCGCATCGTGATCGACAACGTTGTCGTGACGTAACTAACTATTATAGAAGAGGTTGTGCTTATTTTTAAAGTAGGACAGTACAATTATACGGTTGTAAGTATCAGCCTTATGCAACAAATCACAAAGTTTTGTAAAAATAAAACTCGTGCGATATTTTTGATTGTATTATGCGGCAGGCATAAAACTTCGCGATTTGTTGCATATCGAAGGAGATGCTGCTAAAATCAATAAGGCTCCGATCTTCACCACTTATCGTCAAATACCAGGGAACTTAACCCACGCCGATATTTTTGTCGAAGTTATTACTGGACATAGCCTTAAGCCTATGCTAACATACGCCGTCAGTTTTGCGACCGACCTGTACCAACAGACAATTATATCCGTAACTATAGTAACCAAGGGGCCTTAGCTCAGTTGGGAGAGCGCTTGCATGGCATGCAAGATGTCGTGGGTTCGAATCCCATAGGCTCCATTCCATAACCTGTCGAGGGAAACGCAGATGACCAAACCGCAGATACTGGAGATTATGCGCAGCAGCGGTCCGGCTTCCACGGGACTCACATTTATATGGATACCTCAGCTTTTTACGCGTATGTTTTTAGGACATCCGCTGGCAATACTTTTTTCCCTGGCACTTACTTTTGCCGGCTTCTCATCGCTGATCGCCCAGCTCGAACTGACGGTCCGCGTGTTCATTGATGGGGGCATGAAAAGGTCTGCCTCGATTGCCTTGGTGGTGGGCCTCAGTTATCTGCTCGGAATCCCCTCGGCCAGAAACATCAATATCCTCAGTAATCAGGATTTCGTTTGGGGCCTCGCCCTGATGCTCTCCGGCGCCTTTGTAGCGTTCATGGTGATTCGTTATGGCCAAACAAATGCCCAAATCCACAATCCTTGACAATTATAATCATAACGATTGAGTTTTCGCTTACGCGGCTCTACGTGTCCCGTTTCCTTATTCGCGTATGCACGGGCGAGTTTTTATTTGACAAAACCCACCTTTTGCATGATATTGCTCTTATGAGCGCGCCAGGTTTGTTTTGCAAAGTAAATGCGAAGATTCGAAGCGTCCTGGGTTACTGGGCCTTGCGCCGCAGCTTTGACGGCGATTCACCGAGCGAATCTGAAAATCGGCTCAATGAGCTTTTGTGCGGCTACCCTCGCAATCATAATTACAGAATTTGTAACAATAAACTGGCCCCGGGTTTGCGGCTCTACGAAAGGTTGCGACTGGTCAATTCGGCATGTCCTCAAAAACTGGAAAGCTTTCTGGACATCGGCTGCTGCAGAGGGTTTTACGTGGCGAAGGCGGCTGGGCAGCCTGATTGTCACATTTCTGTGGGGATCGATGTTCATGAGCCGTTCATTTCCGCCGCTGAAAAAGTCAAGCAAAGCCTGAAACTCACAAATGCCTATTTCTATCTTGCCACACTTGACGATCTCGCCGGCCGCCTGGAAGATTATGGCGGACCGTTTCAGACGGTTCTGAATATAGGCACTTATCATTATCTGTTTTGGGGCAGTTCACTCAGCCCAAATGCGTTTTACAGTCACCGGGAAATACTCAGCCGATTCGATAAAATCTGCACAGACAGGGTGATTTTCTCAGCCCGGCTGGAGGTAAACCGGCTGCCTGACGGTGTCAGAGAAAAGGCTCGACAGCACAAAAATGTCGGTGCGTATAATACCGCCGATTTTCTTAAAAGTGCTCAGGAGTTTTTTGATGTCCGTAAAGTTGGCTATCTGGGCACATATCCGTTGTTAGTTATGTCCAGAAAAAAACGTTCGTAGTGAAAATGAATTTTTAGAGGTCCCCACAAGCTTCATGAAAGAATATCAGCTTACATGCCGTGGGAAAAAACTGCTTTTATCGGATGAGCCGGTAATTATGGGCATCCTCAACGTGACGCCCGATTCGTTTAGTGACGGCGGCAAATTCTTCGATCCTGCCGTTGCCGTCGAGCATGGCCTGACTCAGGTTGCCGAGGGAGCCGGCATCATCGATATCGGCGGTCAGTCAACACGGCCCGGCGCCCGGCCGGTAGCTCCTCAGGAGCAGATCAAACGGGTCGTTGCCGTAATCGAAGAACTGGCCCGGCAGATAGATGTCCTCATCAGTATAGACACCACCGACAGTGAGGTTGCCGCCGCCGCATTGGAGGCCGGCGCTTCGATCATCAACGATATTTCCGCGGGCCGATTCGATTCGCGGATGGCGCCGCTGGCTGCACGCTACGGGGTCCCGATCATACTCATGCACATGCAGGGCCAGCCGCAGACAATGCAGCAATATCCCGTTTATGAAGACGTTGTCAAAGAAGTCTATGCGTTCCTGGCTGAGCGGATCGACTTTGCCGTTTCAGCCGGCGTTAACCGGTCACAAATTGTGATTGATCCGGGCATAGGCTTCGGCAAAACGCTCGAACACAACCTCCAGTTGCTACGCCATATCGATCAGTTGCACCAGTTGGATGTTCCCATCCTGATCGGTCCCAGCCGCAAGGCGTTTATTGGTAAAATACTGGGGCTGGCTGATCCGGCGGACAGGCTTTTTGGTACCGCCGGAGCCGTGGCCTGGTGTGCCATGGCCGAGGCTCACATTATCAGAGTCCACGATGTCAGGGAAATGGCTCACGTAGCCCGGCTAACCGCCGCCATTCGAGGACAACCACTCAGGAACACATAGCACTGGGCTGTTAGTTGACTTTTGGGCACGATTGGATTATTATGCGACCTCACAGTTAGTAGGAGTTGATTTCTTGCTGAAATACCGGTTAAGTTTGTTTTGGGTTTTGCTGATTCTGATTTCAGGTTGTCAGCAGAAAGATTTGGTCGAGCGACTCCGCCGCGAAAACCCTTTTACCGACAGTCCCGAGCCAGACCCAGCCACCATTTTGGTAGTGACCAGCCATTGCCTCCTGCTGGAATTGCCCAGCCATATTGATGTTACGGCCTTGCCTTTCTGGTCCGAGCATTCTGTGCCTTCAGGCCGGCTTGCGTCAACAGAAGCGATAAAATCTGGTTTCACGGCCGAGCAACTGCGTATATGGCGTGAGAACGGTCTATCGGTGAGCCTGGCCCCGACAAGCGATTGGAAGACTTTTGTGGACGGTCTCGATCAGGCCGGCGCAACCCATCCGTTCGGTTCCGAAAAAACCGCCATCTTTCAGTATCCACGGCAGTTTTATGTGATCTCTACAAATTGGATCGAGCAGTCGGAATCGGTGTTCGTAACCGATTCGGCAAATGGTTTTCTTCGTGGCGATACACTTACGAGTGGTGATTGTTTTTTTCGACTCAGTTGTATGCCTTCGGAGGGGAAAGAGCCGACCGATTCAACGTATATCGAGATCACACCTGCCTGGCGAAGCGCCACACCTGAGCTGAAATTGGCCGAAAACCAACCAGGATTTAACAGATATAACCCGGAAATCGTCTTTGATCGGGTCACAATCAGCGGAATATTACAAAACGGTTATTTCTTCGCAGTCACCTCCATGGGAGATGCCGGGAAAAATGAAAGCTTAGGACAACTCTTCCTGAACCATCTGGCAGGCGGAGAAAATTATCAGTTCGTACTGCTGATCGCCCCTCAGGTGCAGACTGCCACCGAAATCAAAGCGAAAAAAAATTAGGCCTCTAAAAAAATAACCTGAAATTGCAGCCTGAATAGGATACTTGATTTTTGAGCACAGAAGATAACAGACAATCGCCCATCCCCGCCGGCGATATTCAGCATGAATACTATCGTTATTTGTGTAACTGTTCCAGTTTTGCTGTTGTCGGTGCGGACTGCCAGGGCATCATTGTCAGTTGTAACCGCGCCGCGGAAATGCTTTTCAATACCACATCCTCACAAATGCTGGGCCGACACATCGAATTAATTGTACCGGAAGCTCAACGTCAAACCCTGAATAATGCCATCGAACGAGTGCTCACCCAACGGCAGGTCAGCGAGTTTGAGGCTAATCATCGTGACGAACACGGCGAATCGGTGACGCTGACAGTAGAGATTGTTCCGATACTCGACAATCAGGATCAACTTATAGGGACCGCCGCATGGGTGAGGGACATTACCAGAAGAAAAGACCTGCAGAGGCAGTTGGTGCAAGCCGAAAAAATGGCATCTTTGGGTACGCTGGCTTCTGGAGTAGCTCATCATTTCAATAATATTATTGCCGGAGTAGCCACGTATGTTGACTATGCCATACACAGCAACAATCATGAGGCGGTCAATCGCGCCATGCAAATGACCGCAGAGGCAGCCGATCGAATCAGTCAGATTACATCTTCGCTACTGACATTTGCCGAAAAAGACATGCGACAGTTCGATCTGTCGGACCTGACCGAAGTGATCCTCACCTTTGTACACCTGATGCAAAAACCACTTTCAGAGAAAAACATCACGCTGGAATTACATCTCCAGGCGGTGCCCATCTACGAGGTTCCAGCCTCACGGCTTCTTCAGGCACTTGGAAACCTCATCGACAATGCACAGAACGCTCTGCCGGACGGTGGTACGGTTACTATCGATTTGCATACGGACAATGATAATTTGGTTCTGTGCGTAAGTGATACGGGCCACGGTATCGCGCCAAAGGATTTGCCGCACATTTTTGAACCTTTTTTCACCACTCGCGGAACTTTCGCTGGAGGCGACCATTCCAGCCACGGCCTGGGACTGGCTGTTGTTCACGGCATCGTCGGGGAGCTGGGCGGAACCATCAGCGTAAAAAGTCAGCCATCACACGGCACGACCTTCACTATACGTCTTCCCCCCCAAAAATAACGGATAAATCCATCACAGCGTAGGCAGTAGTTCGAGCAGAAAACCCCATACCTTATCCACCGACTGAATATTAACCCGTTCACGAGGGCTGTGTGCGTTGTCAATAGTGGGGCCGAACGAAACCATATCCATATCTTCGAACATACTGCCGATAATACTGCATTCCAGGCCGGCATGAATGTTCTCCACCCGCGGCTCTTCACCATAGAGCTGAGCGTAGATATTCCTGCAATGCCCCAGCAGGGGCGAGTCCATCCGCGGTTCCCAGGCGGGATATTTCCCGGAATTCTGTACCCGGGCGCCGGCCAGACGCGCCAAGGCGTTGATCTTGCCGGTCAGAGATTGCAGAGACGATTCCAGCGAACTGCGCTGCGATGTGGTTATTCGCAGGGTGTTCTGATCGCTGAGAGTCTCGACTACGGCAAGGTTGTTGGAGGTCTCGACCATCGAGTCGAATTCCAGGGAATTCCTGTAAACTCCATGCGGCACAGCGGTCAGCAAATTGACAACTCTTTCGCTGACAGTCTTAAGCCACATTTGCTCGCACTGGCAACCATCAGCCACATCCAATTCGATCTTGATATCGGGATCGGTAGCGGAAAACTCCCTGCTCAGCAAAACCGCCAACTCATCAAGGGTCTGCCGGGCCTGGTCCAGATCGGCCGGATCGAAACAGATTGTCGCCTGCCCGTCACGAGGAATGGCGTTGTGAGCCGTGCCGCCCTGAATCCTGACAATGCCGAGTTCGAACCTATCCTTGAGAGCACAGACGGCACGGGTAAGCAGTGCAATGGCATTGGCACGCTGTTCATGAATGCTGATACCCGAATGGCCCCCCGCCAGACCGGAAACCTTCAGCACATAACAGCCAAACGAAGCGGGCACCCGCTGCCATTCTATTTCCATTTCAATGTCAGTTTGTTCGCCGCCGGCACAACCCACAATAAAAACATCGTGTTCCGTATCCAGGTTGATCAGACGTCGACCGGTTATAAAATCCCTTTCCAGAGAGTTGACGCCGTTGAGTCCGGTCTCTTCATCGACAGTAAAAAGCAGTTCCAGCCTGGGATGAGCCAGGCCTTTTTCCAGCACAAGAGCCATAGCCATGGAAATCCCCAGGCCATTGTCAGCTCCTAATGTGGTGTTGTCGGCGTAAACCCAGCCGTCTTTCTCGACCATCGTGATCGCATCTTTACTGAAGTCATGGTCAGATTCGGGAGTTTTTTCGCAAACCATATCCGTATGGTTTTGAATTATCACACACGGAGAGTCTTCATAGCCGTTGGTAGCCGGCAGTTCGATGACCACATTGCCCGCCGCATCCTCATGATAATCGAGGTTGTTGTCACGGGCGAACTGCCCAAGCCATTGACCAACCTGCTGTTCGTGCCTCGACGGCCGGGGAATCCGACAAAGTTGACTGAAAATCGACCAAACCGTTTGAGCTTTTGCATTGCTTAGTTCCAAAATAATTACTCCATGAATTTACTTTTACCTGAGAAACAGCATTTCCGCGTAAGTAGCCAGCGGCCACAGATCGGCATCGACCACCATTTCCAGTTTGTCAGCCGTCTGGCGTACTGCCTGCATGGCGGGGATAACGTCCTGGCGGTATGCGCCGGCTTGTTTGGAAACGTTTCCCTTAATAGTGCAGGCCTGGGCTACTGCCTCTTCGAGAGCGCCAACATCGCTGTACAGTGAATTGACAAGATCGCAAAGCTCATCAAGCATTTTGTGGGACGCACCAGCATCGCCGCCGGCATCACCAACAGCACGAACAACTTCGCCCAAACGGCCGGAATAAATCACCGCCGCGGGAAGAATCTGACGTTTGGCAATGTTCAGCATGGTTCGAGCCTCGATATTGATAGACATACTATAAGCTTCGAGGAGAATATCGATTCGCGCCTGAAACTCGGCTCTGCTGAGAACTTCGTGCCTCTCGAAGAGCTGCACGTTTTGTTCTTCCATAGCTGAATCAAGGGCTTCGACGGTTGAGTGTATGTTCGGCAAACCGCGTCTTTGGGCCTCTTCGACCCACTGCCCGGAGTAGTTGTCACCATTGAATACTATGTGCCGGTGCTCCCTGGCGATTCTCTGGAGAATTTTCTGAACTGTTGCTTTGAGATCACCATCCTTTTCCAGTTCGTCGGCGATCTCAGCCAGGGCGTCCGCGACAATGGTATTGAGCACAAAATTAGGACCGGAGGTTGACTGTGAAGAACCGACCATACGAAACTCGAACCGATTGCCGGTGAAGGCAAACGGAGAGGTACGGTTACGATCCGTGCAGTCTTTCGGAAGGGACTGCATGGTTGAAACTCCCAACTTGAGTTCACCGCTGGGCTTGGACGACCTGGCCGGACCCTCGGCAAGCTGATCGAAAATGTCGGTCAGTTGCTCGCCCAAAAATATCGAAATTATGGCCGGCGGCGCCTCATGGGCGCCAAGGCGGTGCTCATTACCGGCGTTGGCTACGCTGGCACGCAGCAGCTTGGAGTACTTGTCCACCGCCCGAACAATAGCGCAAAGCATAACCATAAAAACCATGTTATCATGCGGCGTTTTGCCGGGATCGAGCAGGTTTATACCGTCGTCGGTGACCATGCTCCAGTTAACGTGCTTGCCGGAACCGTTAACGCCGGCAAAGGGCTTCTCGTGCAACAGGCAGACAAAACCATTTCGAAGAGCAATCTTATCCAGCGTCTCCATGGTCAACTGGTTATGGTCGGCGGCAACGTTAACCGTTGCGAAAACCGGCGCAATCTCATATTGGCCCGGCGCAACCTCGTTATGCTGCGTCTTGGCGGAAACGCCCAGCCTCCACAGTTCCTTGTTTACCTCGTTCATGAACGAGGCCACACGTTCGTGCATCGTACCGAAATAGTGATCGTCCATCTCCTGGCCACGCGGAGATGCCGCGCCAAAAAGAGTCCGACCCGTCAAAAGCAGATCAAGGCGGTTCCGACAGGAAGAACGCTCGATCAGAAAGTACTCCTGTTCGGCGCCCAGAGTGGGGGTAACGCGCCGAGAAATAGTATTGCCAAGTTTACGCAGAACACGCAACGCCTGCCTGCTCAGAGCGTCCATCGAACGCAGCAGTGGCGTCTTCTTATCCAGTGCCGCGCCGGTATAGGAACAGAACGCACTGGGAATATAAAGCGTAACATTTTTGCCGTTTTCTTTGACGAACACCGGCGAAGTGCAGTCCCAGGCGGTATAGCCGCGGGCCTCGAAGGTTACCCGAAGACCGCCGGACGGAAACGAGGATGCGTCAGGTTCTCCCTGGATCAGCTCCTTACCGCTGAACTCCATGATAATCCCGCCCTCCGAGGTCGGAGAGATGAAGGCATCATGTTTCTCAGCGGTCCGGCCGGTCATCGGCTGGAACCAGTGACAATAGTGCGTAGCGCCTCTTTCAATGGCCCAATCTTTTATGGCGTTGGCAATGATATCGGCCATAGCCGGGTCCAGCGGCTGATTACCGGCGATAATCTGCTTGAGCGATTCGAAAACATTCTTGGGAAGCCGCTCACGCATGGCCTTCTCATTGAACACATTTGAACCAAACATTGCCGCTACCGGATCGCAGGATTCAGACATATCAGCCATCTCCTATTTTATCACAACGGAAAACATTTTCAAAAAAGTAAGCTTTGACTCAAAACAAACGAAGTATAACCTAATTCCACGCCCACATCCATAAAAACCCCCGATGATCTGCCAAAATCTCAGATATCCTCCAAATTCGACAATCGCTTGACAGAAACCAATAGACTGGTTATACCCATTGGGTTCTCCAAATCACAACGGCAAAACCGGCTTAAACAGCACCCACAGGCTCTATGCTATGAAAATCCCACTTTTTTGCACGGATTTACCTGGGAAATCCGGGTTGAGACTATTCTTTCACTGCAGCATCGCCTTTGTAATTCAGGTTATGATCCAAGCGGTATGTTGCCCCGACCTCGGTGTTCGATTCCCAGGTATTGTGCCCGTACATGACCCGGCACGGTTGACCGGACTTGGAACGAATCACAGCCATGGTCAATCGACCGTCCTTCCAGGTTACGTCCACTTCGAATCCACCGCGTGCGCATAGCCCTGTGACAGCGCCTGTGGACCAGGCTGAGGGCAGCGCAGGCAACAAATGGATTTGGCCCGCGTGACTTTGCACCAGCATTTCGCAGTAACCGGCTGTCGCACCGAAGTTACCGTCTATCTGGAAGGGGGGATGTGAATCGAACATGTTCGAATAGACTCCTCCACCACGCTGGCCGTAGATTGTCTCCATCTCGCTGACAAGGGTCAACAGGCTCCGCAGCAGTTTATAAGCTCGATCGCCGTCCCCAAGCCTGGCCCAGAAATTAATCTTCCAGGCACGACTCCATCCGGTGCTTTCATCCCCGCGAGCATCCAAAGAAACGCGGGCCGCCTCGGCCAGTGTCGGTGTGGTCGCCACGGTAATCTGGCGTCCGGGATACAGGGCGAATAGGTGTGAGATATGGCGGTGGTTATCCTTTGGATCGTCACGGTCAGTTTCCCACTCCTGCAACTGTCCCCAGCGGCCAATCTTTGGTTTTAAGAGCTTGTCCCGCAGAGCAATGATATGATCTCGGAATTCCTGATCGTGACCCAGCGCCTCAGCCGCCTCGATGGTGTTTGTGAACAGATCGTAAACGATCTCCTGATCGTAAGTAACGCCCTCTTCTTCAGGTCCGTGCTCTGGTGACCAGCCATCCGGTGTGACGAGTGTGCCGTCGGGCCGTCGTTTCAAATGGTCCTCCCAGAACTGGCAGACTTCTTTGAGTACGGGATAGGCGGTCCTGCGGAGGTATTCCTTATCACGCCCAAAAGCAAAATGTTCCCATAAGTGCTGCGTATACCAGGCGCTGCCGGGTGGATTCCACTTCCAGAATGAAATGCCGCAGGCGTTGTTCATTGTCTGGACTGTCCAGCCACGAACGTTGCCATAATGCTTCCGTGTGTTTATAGCACTGACTTCGCGAATGCTTTGAACGTAATCAATTAACGGAACGTGACATTCCGCGAGGTTGGCAGACTCAGCGGGCCAATAGTTCATCTCAAGGTTGATGTTCGAGTGATAGTCACAGGCCCAGGCAGGTTGGTTGCTCTCGTTCCAGACGCCCTGAAGATTGGCGGGCAAAGAACCGCCACGAGAACAACTGATAAGGAGATATCGGCCAAACTGGCAGAACAGGGCCTCAAGTTCTGGATCTGCTGCATGGTTCCTGGTATAGTTCTCCAGGCGTTCCCGCGTGTTCTTGGCAAGCAACTCTGGAGCGGTGGTCCCCAAATTGAGAGAAAAACGACGGAAAAGCGACTGGTAATCCTTCACATGCTCAGCCAGAAGCGCCTCGACGCTCTGCCCGGCCGCAGCATCGACCCGTTTGGTCACGGCGGCGTGAGGATGCTCGCCCAGCCACTGTCGCGTGTGATCCTGCACGAAGTTCGTGCCAGCACCGAGAATCAAGGTCACACTATCGCAATTGTGGAAGCTCAGACTGGCTGGTGGCAACGCTATCTTCCATGGATTCTCGGAGGTGCAATCCGACCCAGATGGCGCCACATCGCCATGCTGAACTTCTACGTCTCCCCCTTGATTCAACACCCGCACCTGGGCTTCGTATTCGAAACCATTTTCCAGCCTGCCCACCGAACGCAGCCTGTTCTCTGCAGCGGTGATCTGAGCGTTGTGCATATCTGTGAGCCAGATACGCCCCGAATAAGCGGCGGGTTTGTCCGCAGTTATATGCATGACAATAACTCCAGCGGGATGACTGGCGTATGTGATCCGGCAATAACGCACCCCATTGTATTCATAAACCACACGATGAACCGCCCGATCGATATCAAGTTCACGTCGGTAATCGGTCACCTTGGCCAGGTCATGCCCGAAATGGATGAGGATATCACCAAACGCCTGATAGGCTCCCAAATTATCTTCGCCTGTATCTTGCGCAGAGGCCAGACGATCTCCAGTCCAAAGACTGATCTCGTTGAACTGAACCCTCTCGATATCCGTTGCGCCAAAGAGCATAGCTCCCATGGGTCCATTGCCAATGGGTAAGGCTTCTGTCATCCATGATTTTGCCGGTTGCTCATACCAAAGACTTAATTTCCCAGATGCTTCGATCCGGGCACCCTTTTCCCCCGCCGGGTTCTGCCTGTCCCCTGACGCGTCCGCACCGATGGCCGGTATTATCAGGGAGATCACGCTTATCGACACACACACACATTTCAATAAAACACCTCTGTTCATAGCCTGGTTACCTTTCAGTATCTCCGTAATTGCATTGTCCAAATCAGAACAGCAAAACTGACGCTTGCGTCAAAAGTTTGCTCAGGCGGCAGTGCCCAGCTTTGAAAATTTCTCAAATTCCCGCCAGTACGGCAAAAATCGCCTTATCACGGCCATGCAAACACTTTCCACTACTATTGTCATCCTCAAAAATACAAAATCAAGACAAAATACGGTCATATTGGCCCTTTCCCATACGATTTCTCGCATTTTTGCGCAGACCAATGCCCGCAAAATATTCCAGCCGGCAATCTTAAAATAAATCGCGTGAAAAACCGCCGGTCGGCCTCGCACCCGCAATCGGCCCAACCCGACTCTGCGGTTCAATCCGCTGTTGGTCCCTTCGATGCCGCTGCGAATTTTATAACGTTCTCTGAAAACTTCCGTTGCCGCCTCTCGCCTGCGGCCGGCAATGCGTCTGTCTTTGGCTGTGTGTTCAAGTTGATAACCGCTGCCGGTTTATGGGGTGAATTCATAGGGTTCATGTTGAAAGGAAGCTGCTTTTATTCATGGGAACAAGATGTTTGTTAGTATACATTTGCTATGCCTTCCATCACCCGCACCGGTCCCAGCAGGCCGGATGACAGGAGCGGTTGGTTCGGATCAGCCGGGAAATTCGTTTGGGTGCGGCGATGATCGGCAGGCAGCTTGAGATCACCGGCCAAGCGGTTAGGCCACAGGTTCACCACTTCGATCTCCAGCGTGTTGGCACCAGGCTTGACGGCGCCGGTGATGTCAACACGCCACGGCGGGCACCAGACCACGCCGAGGTCCTTGCCATTGAGCCGCACCTTTGCCAATTCCTTCACCGTGCCCAGTTCCAGATAGATTGTGGATTTTGGATTGTGGATTGTGGATGGATCGGCAAGCCTGAAGGTTGTTCGATAGACCGCCGTGCCGCTGAAATGCTGAACCACCGGTTCGGGCCGCTGGGTCCAGTCCTCCAGCTTGTCAAAGACAAAGGTGCCCTTGGCCTGTGCTGCATCCAGGCCGTCAAGCGGATAGAGCCACTGCGGATCAAACTGGACCGTCCATGGCCCGCTGATCTCCTGCTGCGGTTTTAATTTCGGGAAATTGTCTGGCCGGACGGCCCGTAGGTCCGTCCCTACCAAAGCCTTCCTGAACACCACAAACATTGATTCGCTAGATCCGAACTCGAGGGGAACTGTGGTGCATCCATCCATCGCCTCGAACCGCGGCAAATCCCGCTGCGTGCCGGTCACCGGATCCCATAACTCGGGTTGTTTGCCGCTGACCCGGAACGTGCAAATCGTCCGCTCGGCACGGTTCGTCCGGTTGGCGATGAAATAGACCTCCGTTCCGTTGACGCTGCGGTGAATCCAATCCAAAAAGGCATCGGGTTGGGCATCTGCATAACTGAAGTCAGGTTTCACACCGGCGGCATCCAGCAGATCACGGATCGTCTTTCCCCACACCACCCGGCCCTTGCCAAACGTGTGCTCCTTGACGGCCGTTCCATCGCAGTCACCCCATAGTTCATCCGCCATGGCTTTCACCTGACGGTCGCACTCTGGATAATCCTTCAAACCCGGCGCCTTGTCTGAGCGGGGGCCCACCAGCGTCATGCCGGTCGCCACCAACTCCTTGAGCTTGGCGATGACCTCCACCGGCATGGCGGCACATTCCGGCAGGGCCAGCAAGCGGTAGGTCATGCCATCCGGCAGCACGATCCGCCCGTCCTTCACGGCGAGGCGTGTGAGAATGATTTCCGTGTTGCAGACATCATAGTCGTAGCCGGGCCCGAGCGAAGAATCGACATGTTTGGGTGGCACGAAGTTCGGGCACGCATCGCTGTTGTAGAACAACACATCGGCAACAAATAAACCCTGCTGCAGCAGGTGGCTGCACCGGGCAATGTAATCGCTGAAACAGCGTGCCTGGTTCCACCAGGTGACCTTGCGGTTGAAATGCGTGCCGGCACAGAACTCGGTGCCGGGCAAGCCGTCTTCGCTCCGGGTGGCGCTGGAGAAGATGAAGAAATGATTGAATCCCTCGCAGAAGGCCCGGTCGGCGGTGGGCTTGAGCGTCGCTGGAGAATCTAACCAATGGATGAACGAGGTGAAGGCCTCGGCGGCGACGATGGGTTTGCCGTAGAGGTGGGCCGCGGATGCGGTCTGCTTGCCGTTCTTGTTCTGGTTCGCTTCCACCCAGGTGCCATCCTGCCAGAACTCGCCCATGGGAATGGCACACTTGCCAAGATTTTTCAGGCAGTCCAGCGCCATCGATTTCGGCGAGCAAACACCGCCGGCCTCGCTCTGCTGGAGGAGTCCTTTGGCTTGGGCGAGCGTGCCGAGCCGGCCGAAATAGTTCTCCGCCACCAAGTCACCTACCGTCTTGCGGTAATCATAAAGAAAACGATCGCTGATCTCGGCATTTCCAACAATATTGCCTGACAAGACAGGAAGATATGGAGCGGGATTATAGCCACGCAATTTTCTGAAATCCTCCAGGAACGCAGCCGACCAGTTCGGATGGTTGATCTCCCAACTGTCAATCTGCACGGAACGGAAGATTTTGCCCGCCAACGGGCCGGCATCCTCGATGAGCGGCGCGGCCGCATTGGAAAATTGAAAATCCATCGCCGCGGCATCCAGCGGATCTGACTCGAGACCGATGCCGGTGGGCGACGACCAGGAGGTCATGGCGCCGGTCAAGGTATAACCCGTACGCAGGATCAACCACTGGCCGGCGGGGACTTCCCAATCCAGAACCCCGTCCGGATCGCAGCGGTCGGTTAGATCCATGACCGATACCGGATCGATGGCAGTGCCCGGTTCCCCGGGAGGCAACGGCTGCCGCGCCGCCTCGTTGATTTCCTTGGTCGGAGCTTGGCCGCTAACTGTATCGCTCAAGGTTTTCAGAGCGATCAGTTGCGACGGCCGCTTCGGGCGTATCGGCTTGCCATCAAGAAGCAACTCGCAAACCTGAACATTCTCGCTTTGAGGCGACCATGTGGACGTGATCCACAATCGCCAATAACGCAGAGACTGGTTTGGCAGTTCGATCTCCAACGCTTTGTCCTTTTCCATGGAGAGCGTTTTGAGTGTGGTAAACGTGCTGCCGTCGTTTGAGATCTGGAACTCGGCATCCCGCGGCCCATAGCCCGGCCGCTGCTGAATGGTCACCTCCTTGACCATGCGGCTTTCGCCCAGATCGACCCGCAGCCACTCCGGTTTGTTCTTGTTTGGTCCCTCGTTCGGTTTCTCACCCTTGCTAACCCAAAAACTGTCACCGTCCCCGTCCACGGCATTACCGATCGGATACCGCGCATGGGAACTGCTGGCGCTGATCACCGGTCCGGGCGCTGCCGCCTTGACGGGAAACGCCTGAACTGCCACATCGCGGTAGAACCGCGGGTCCGCCGCGGGCTGCGGCAGCTTACCCTTGAAATGCTGCGGACCGGTGACAACAAGTTCAGCACTTACATGCTTTTTGCACGCCTGTTCGGGTTTGACCCACGGGCCACCGGCATTCCAACCACTGCACAGCATGGTGCTGACCCCAAGTCCGAGCCGGTCCGCCTCCTTGACCGTGTGCTTGAACAGCGATCGCCATTCCGGGCTCATGTAGTTGGGGCCTTTCCCCGGCACTCCCGGGCCGCTGATGCTGTACACCGTCACTCCGGACATGCCCTGGGCCTTGAGCGCCTCCAGGTCGGCCGTGATGCTCTCCTTATCCACCTTGTCGCCCAGCCAGAACCACCAGGTCCACATCCGCGCCGAATCCGGCGGCGTGATGAACTCCTTGTCGAGCGGCGCGGTCTCTGCCGCGCCAGCCGGCCCCGGGCACACGCCCAGAATCATCGGCAACGCCAACGCCAGGATCATTTGTTTGGCATTCATTGGATGTGTGTGTTTATTCATACGATTGCTGTCTTATTCATAATTGCTAGAGAATTTTTTTTCGGGGTTGGTGCGCATGAGGGGCTAAAGAGCGGTTGGGAGACCGGGAGAAAAGAAGTTGTCGCTTTGTTTCGTTTCATGGGGTGTTCACAGGGGCTCTTGCTCCATCAGCGACACCGGCCCGAGCAAGCCGGACGGAACCAACGGCGACTGCGGTTTGTATGGATCGTGCGTGCTGAAGGTGTAGCGGCCGGTGGTGCGCGCATTTGCGTCGGCCGGCTGCTTGTCGCCGATCATGCGGTTCGGCCAGCGGTTGACCACTTCGATTTCGAGCTGGTTCTCGCTAGCCTTGAGGGCGCCGGTGACCTCTATCCGCCACGGCGCGCACCACACCACACCGAGATCCTTGCCGTTAAGTTTCACCAGCGCCATGTCGTGGACCGTGCCAAGCGAGAGGAAGACAGGGTTTAGAGTTCGGGGTTCAGGAAGATCAAAGACCTTTCGGTACACTGCCGTGCCGGAATAGTATTTTATCCCAGGCTCCGGCCGGGTCGTCCAATCCTGCAGGGTGTCAAAAGTCATCTTCTCCGGTCCGCCCCACTTCGGATCAAATGCAACTTCCCATGCGCCCGCAAGTTCCCGGAAGGGCTTCAGCTCGTGGAAATTCTTTCCGTCCGGGGATGCGGGCGTCTGGTCCTTCCCACTGAACACAACGAAGAAGCTCTGGAAGGCGTCAAACTCCATGGGAATGACCGTCAGACCATCGGCATGCTCGCATTGCGTCAGCGACCGCTGTTCACCGGTCACCGGATCCCAGAGCTGCGCGTTGCCTTGGCCGACCCGGAAGCGGCAGTCCGCCTTGATCGGATCGCCGGTCCGGTTAGCCACGAAATAGACGTCCCGATCGTTGGTGCGCCGGTGGCCGTAGCGCACGGGACCGGTTGCGGTGAAATCTTCCTTTACCCCCATGCCCGCCAACAGGGAAGCCGTCAGGTCATAGGAGGGATAGAGCGGCGGGAGGGTTTGGTTCTGTTGAAGAGTCGGGGTAGGCGGCGACAATTTGCCACCCCAGTGGATAACGCCTTTGCCGTAGGCGCGCTTGGTCGCCGTCTGCGGCGCGTCCAGGCTCCCCCAGAGGTCCTTGGCGAGAACTTGGACTTTACCGTCGCAGGCGGGATAGTCCCAAAGGCTGGGTGATTTGACCGGCGGCGTGCCGACAATCGTAGCCCCGGCCTTCACCAGGTTCCGTATCTTGGCGAGCAGTGCCGGGGTCATCGTTTCCACCTGCGGCAGAACCATCAGCCGGTAAGAGCTTCCGCCAGGAAAGGTGATCAAGCCGTCCTTCACTTCAGCCCGATCCACGAGGATTTTTGGCGAGCAGCCGTCGAAACCGTAGCCCTTCTTGTCCGGCATCTGCCCTGTGGCATCATCGAGAGCACTGTCCGGCGCGCGAAATACATGCGGCGCGCCTTCGGGGGTTAGGTAAAGCACGTCGGAAACCGTCACGCCCTGTTGCAGGAGATGCGAACATCGCGCCAGGTATTGATGATAACCGCCCAGCAGCGGCCAGAAAGTCTGCGTGCGTTCCCAGTGAAGACCATACATGGAAAAGGTCATGCCGGGCGACCGGTCCAGCCACGGCTGGTGGGCGAAAGATACGATCACAAACCGGTTGATGCCGGCGGCGAGCGCCCAGTCGCCCTGGTTTTTCAGTGTCCAGGGCTTTTCCGTCCAATCAGGACTAACGGCCGTGAACGCTTCGGCCGCGACAATGGGTTTGCCCATGATATGCCCGATGGATGCTGCCTCTATGCAACTCCAAGCCGAGTTGAACTGGTTATGCCAGAATTCGCCCTGGGGGATGTCTGCAAACGAGCCAAGATCGAGGTCGTTAACCGGGGTCATGTCGTATGGTTCAATGGCCAGTTGCAGACCGCGCGCGTGACATAACGTTTTCATGTGCGAGATATGGTTTTCCAGCAACAGCTCCTGACATGTCATGCGCACATCCCAAAGAAAGCGTTCGGTCATTTCCCGGCTGCCCACCACGCGTCCAGAATAGGCGGGAAACCAGGGCCAGGGATCGTAGTTCCGCCGTTTCTTGAACTCCTCGCGGAATCCTGACGTCCAGTTCTGGGCGCCCATCTCCCAGCTATCGGCATCCAGACCAGTAAAACCCGTCGTGCGATCCAGCGGCCGCGGACCAACGCGCTTCAGAAGCGGATCAAAGTAGGCCTCGAAATGGGATTCCAAGGCCCTTTTATCAAACTTGTTGCTCTCAAATCCAAGCCCGGCCGCCGGCGCGGGGCGGGTATTGGCTCCGGTCGATCGCCGACCCATGCGCAGGATCGTCCACTCGCCGGGTGGAACCTCCCATTGCAGGCGCCCGTCCGGCTGCAGGCGGCCGGTCAGGTCGATGATCTTCTCTGGATCGATTGCCTGCGACTTATCTGTCTCAGGGAAGGTGGCCGGCGACAGGAAGTGTGTCCTGACGCCCGGCATGGAGGTATAGGGATTACGAACGAACAATGCCTTCTCATCGATGTTCTCAAGCACCGGCTCGCTCTTCGGAAATGCATACACCGCGACATCCTCATAGAAAGCGGCGAGTGATTCGCGCATCTCCGGCGTTTGTGCGTCGTGATACCCCGAGACCCGCGGCTGTGGTTTTGGCAGAACCTCGTTGAAGGTTGCCGGCCCCTTGGTATCCACGCTAACAGGAAGCATGTGCTGCATCGATTGCGCTGCCTTGACCCATGGTCCGCCGGTGCCGGTCCAACCAGGTCCGGTAATCGTGGTGAACTCAAGCCCGAGACGCTCGCATTCCAAAACCGCATGCTTGAAGTTCGCCTGCCACGTTTCGCTCATGAAGGGCACCGTCCCGCGGGGAACTCCCACATCCACATCCATGTGGATCATTCCCCCGATGCCGACCGCCTTCATGGACTCCAGATCGGCCGTAATCCCCTCCTTCGTAAAATAGCCGTCCATATTGATCCAGTAAACCCAGGGCTTGGCCGGATGCGGCGGACTGCGAAACTCATCTTCCAGCGCAGCGGAGTCTGCCCAAGGAGCGGCATGCAGCAAAGCGGCGATGATAAAAAATGTGAGTCTGGTCATGTGTGTATTCCTAAATTTGTGTTTCATTTTTTGTAACCGTTCAGGCCATTAGGGCCTGATTTCCCAGTTTGACCAGCCAACACAACCAGCCGTAAAACAACAACTTACAGGTAACGTACCCAATTCCCATAGCGATGTCAAAGATGTTTTTTTTGAAACCCAGGGCCGCGAATGTTCGATAGTATTATTGGCAACAAAATAAGGAGTGGCCGGTGGGTGCGAGCCGCACGGGCCGAATCAGTTTTAAATGACAACTCAAACTGACCGATTCTAACGAATCGTTCCGTTTGAAGGCACGAGGCACGGGGGATTAGTAGTACGGTCAGTTCGAGTAACAGGGATTATTCGAAGGTTTGTTTTTGGCGGAGGATGTGGAAGTAGTGCTGAGCAAAACGATGGGCCTCGTCGCGGACGTACTGCAATAAATGTAAGGCAGGGTCGTTCCGTGGCAGCTCGAATGGTTCGCCGGTGTTTTGGCAAAATATTTTTTCTTCCTTTTTGGCCAGGGACAATACCATGGGCGGCTGAATAGGCATGTTTTCGAAGGCTTCCAGTGCGGCGTGCAATTGGCCCAGGCCGCCGTCGATCAAAATCACGTCTGGAAAAAGCGCTTCCGAATCGCCAGCCCGGCGATAACGACGGCGGAGAACCTCCTGAATCATGGCGTAATCGTCGATACCAGGAGTTTCCCTGATGCGAAAACGGCGATAATTGTTTTTGAAAGGGTGCCCGTCGATAAAACAAACCAGTCCGCCAACCGCATTATGGCCGGCAATATGGGCAATGTCAACGCCCTCTATAATCCGCACGGCTTCCGGTAAACCGAGCAACCGGCTGAGGCGATCCAATCCCGCGGCAGTGTCGATCTGGAATAATTCAGGCTGGACGTGCTCGTCCACTTCGCCGCGATCGGCCAGCGACTCGATGGCCTTGATCTCGTCGCGCAAACGGGCCGCCTCCTCGTAATTGAGGTCATGGGACTTTCCGAGCATTTCCTTGTGCAGTTGTCTGAGCACTACCGAGCGTTTGGATTCCAAAAAACTTCGCAGCCGTTTGATGTCCCCGGCGTATGTCTGCCTGCTGATCCGACCGGCACAGGGGGCGGTGCACTGATCGACCTGATACAGTATGCAGGGGCGAAAAAAATGAAGGTTCGGGTTATCGGCGTTGATTTCCAGATTACAGGTTCGAAACTTGAATATCCGCTGGAGTACCTGGACCACCCGACGCAAATCGCCCGAACTGGTAAAAGGGCCATAGAGTTTGGCGCCTTCGCGCGGCTGACGAGTGACATATATACCGGGGAAATCGTCGCCAGTAGTGATTTCCAGGTAGGGAAACGTTTTGTCGTCGGTCTGGCGGGAGTTGTAAGGGGGCTGGATGTCCTTGATGAGCCTAGCTTCCTGCAGAATGGCGTCAACATCACTTTGGCACTGAAGATAACCAACCTCGGTCACCTTTTCGATCATTTCGGCGATTTTTGGACTTCGGCTGCGTATCAGATCGGCTGAGGGCTGAAAATAGCTGCCGGCCCGATCACGGAGATTTGCGGCTTTGCCGATGTAAAGAACCCGGCCCTGAGCGTCTTTCATCAAATACACGCCTGGGGCGACGGGAAATTCCTTGATCTTTCGGCGAATATCCGTCAAGCTATCATTGCTGTTTGAGGACATGTGGACATTATAGGCTTAGCACAGACGGTGGTCAAATGGTCTGATTTAGACCTTGTACTCAGGAGATATACGCTAATGGCAGATAAGCAAGAACCCAAGGTAGGTGTCGTAATGGGCAGTGAGAGCGATTGGTCGGTGATGGCTGGGTGTGTGGAGACCTTGAAAACATTTGGGGTGCCCTATGAAGTGCGTATCAGCAGTGCCCATCGCAGCCCGGAGGCAACAGCAGATTATGCCCGCACTGCTACTGATCGTGGAATTGAGGTGCTGATCGTGGCGGCGGGGATGGCAGCTCACCTGGCCGGGGTGATGGCGGCCCATACCACACTACCAGTGGTCGGGGTACCCATAGCCAGCGGCTCGCTCCAGGGAATCGATGCCCTGCTCTCGACAGTGCAGATGCCGACAGGGATACCGGTTGCCACCGTAGGGATCGGGCCGGCGGGGGCGAAAAACGCGGCGCTGCTGGCAGTGCAGATATTGGCGCTGGCCGATGAACGTCTGGCTGAAAAGCTGAACAAACACAAAATCGAATTGGCTGAAGGTGTAAAAGAGAAAAACGAAAAGCTGCAACGCGAAATAAACAATAAGTAAGACGCCGGCGTTTGTATCAACATGCCCGCGTTTGTGTGGGTATGTCATTGGGCAAGACATTGGCAGGATTGGAATGGCATGGCTGTCGAGACGATCAAGTGGGTTGGAGATACGGATGGGTATGTGGAGCTGATCGATCAGACACTGCTGCCGATGGAGTTTCGCAAGGTCGCCGTGCGTGGTGTCAAGGATATGTGGCGGTCGATAAAGGTGCTGCAGGTGCGGGGGGCGCCGGCGATCGGGATAGCAGCGGCTTACGGAGTGGTTCTGGCGGTGGGGAAACTGGATAACAGCGTTTCGCTGGACGATGCCCGCAAAGTGCTTAAGGAAGCGTGCGAATATCTGGCGGCCAGTCGTCCGACGGCGGTAAACCTGTTCTGGGCCCTTGAGAGAATGCAGCGTGCAGGAGGCAACCGCGAAATCGAAACAGTACAGCAGTTAAAGGAGCATTTGCTTGCGGAGGCCCAGGCGGTTCGCGATGAGGACGCGGCGATGTGTCGTGCTATCGGCGCCTACGGAGCACACCTGATTGAAGACGGCAGCACTGTTCTGACCCATTGTAATGCCGGAGGATTGGCCACGGCCGACTATGGTACGGCCCTGGCGGTAATGTTTACGGCGCATGAGCGGGGTCGGGAGTTCAGCGTTTATGCCGATGAGACCCGGCCCCTGTTACAGGGTGCGCGTCTGACAGCGTGGGAACTGATGGAGGCGGGTATCGACGTAACGATAATCTGTGACAATATGGCCGGTCACCTGATGAGCCAGGGGGAAATCGATCTTGTTATCACGGGGGCGGATCGGATAGCGGCTAACGGCGACACGGCTAACAAGATCGGTACGTATTCGCTGGCCATATTGGCCCAGGCGCATGATATACCGTTTTACATTGCCGCGCCGTCGAGTACGTTTGATTTGTCCATCGCCGACGGTAAAGCAATACCAATCGAGCATCGCAGGGCCGAGGAGATAACCGAATTTTTTGGCCGGCGCATCGGGCCGGAAAATGTCAAGGTGTACAACCCCGCGTTCGATGTCACACCCCATCGTCTGATTGCCGCTATTATTACCGAACATGGCCTGATTGATCGACCTGACAGCGAAAAGGTGCGCCACCTGTTGGAGGGATAAGATTTCACAGAACGAAACCCGCTGACATGCCCACACAAGCGTGGATATGGCGCCTCTGTCAGGTAAGCCAGAAGGAATCGCTGTTAGTTGGCGGCAAGGACTTCTTCAATCTCAGGGATTTTTTCACGCATATATTTTTCGATGCCCATTTTGAGGGTCATTGCCGCTCCCGGGCAGCCACGGCAGGCGCCCTGGAACTTGATTGTGACGGTTTTCCCGTCGATAGATATCAACTTGCAGTCGCCGCCATCGCGTTGCAGCATGGGGCGAATCTCTTCGATGCATTCTTTTACCTTATCGTCAAAGCTTTTTTCCTCAGGCATAATTATCTCCAAAAACAACTACTGTGTTCATTAGTGCGATTACATATTCAGACAAAATTTCATGCGTCGGGTCCCGATTGGCTTGGCGGGTTATGTGTGGCGGTGTGGGCGGCGAAACCGAAAATATTCAAATCTTCGTCACATGTAGCCTTGCTGAGGTACTTGTGAACGTAATCGGTATCGATGACGTATTTCTTCTTGGCATGATCGGGGGCGTCGAAGCTGATTTGTTCGAACACCTTTTCCATAACCGCGTACAACCGCCTGGCGCCGATGTTCTGTTGGGTGCGATTGATTTCGTAGGCCTTTTCGGCCATGGCGGCAATGCCGTCTTCGGTGAACTTTATCTCGACTCCCTCGGTAGCCAATAATTCTATTTGCTGTTTTGTCAGCGCGTTACGCGGTTCGGTCAGGATACGGCAGAACTGTTCCTGGTCGAGATCCTTCAAGGTGACCCGAATGGGAAACCGGCCCTGCAGTTCGGGCATCAGATCGGCGGGCTTGTTGCGTGTGAAGGCGCCGGCGGCAATGAAAAGAATATGATCGGTTTTGATCATTCCGTGCCGTGTATTGACAGTAGTGCCTTCCACCAGCGGCAGCATATCACGCTGTACGCCTTCGCGGGAAACGTCAGGTCCAAACCCGGTTCCGCCGCAAACCTTATCGATCTCGTCGAGAAAAACGATCCCCGACTGCTCGGTACGATTGATGGCTGTTTCGATCATTTTGTCCTGATCGATAAGTTTGTCCAGTTCCTGCTGATGAATGATATTGCGAGCCTCGGCGATGGTAAGTCGGCGGCGCGATTTCCTGGTGGGGATCATTTTTTCGAACATGTTCTGCAGATCCGGCTCCATTTGGTCCATGCCGATATTGGACAGGACATTGACCGACATAGCCTTTTCTTCGACTGATATTTCGATCTGGCGATCTTCCAGCAGACCGTCGCGCAACTGCTGTAGTAATTTATTGCGGGTCCGCTCATGGCGGTGTTGCTCCTCGTCCACATCCTGGGTAGTCACCGTCGGCCCGATATCAGCGGTGGGCAGCAGGTAATCCAAAATGCGTTCTTCGGTGGCTGCCTCGGCTTTTTGCATGTTCTGTTGGGCCATTTCGCTGCGGACCGTCTGAATACCCCTGTCGAGAAGGTCACGAACCATGCTTTCGACATCCCGTCCTACGTAGCCGATCTCTGTAAACTTGGTTGCTTCCACCTTGATAAACGGCGCCTCAACCAAGGTTGCCAGCCGCCGGGCGATCTCGGTCTTGCCCACACCGGTTGGTCCCACCATGATAATATTTTTGGGAGCGACCTCATCGCGTATGTCCGGCTGGAGCTGCTGGCGGCGCCAGCGATTACGGATGGCGATGGCCACCGCCCGCTTGGCATCGTCCTGTCCGATAATGAACTTGTCCAACTCGGCCACGATCTCGCTTGGTGTTAAGTGTTTGATATCAGTCATATAATGTTATTTCCACCTGATTTACAAAAAAAGCAATACATCAAGGCCGCAAAAGTACACGTTATCCTGTCTTTTGTCAACTATCCTTTTTTTCTTCCACCATGATAGGCTCGACCAAAAAACGCAGCCCCCCGATCACCGGATAATCTCGCCCAACAAATCTCCCAAACCACACCGTTTCGCCGGCGGCGTGTAGCATTATTTTTCCTTATTAGAATATCGGCGTCGCAGTTGCCCGCAGGCAGCGTCGATCTGGGAGCCGTGCGACCGACGCAGATGAACGTTTATTCCCCTGGCGATGAGCCGGTCCTTAAATGCCTGTGCGGTTTCATTACCGGCCGGTTTGAAATCGGTTTCGGCCACACGATTGTAATTGATCAGGTTGACGTTGCATCGCACTTGCCGCACCAGGCCGGCAATCTGGTCGGCATGAACCGGCAGGCAGTTGACCCCATCGAGCAGTACATATTCCAGCGTTACCTCCCGGTGTGTTTGTTGATAATAATAATCGATCGCCTGGAAAAGCTCTTCCAGTTTTATTTGTCCGGCTATGGGTATCAGTTGACTGCGGAGCTGGTCGTTGGGGGCATGAAGGCTCACCGCCAAAGTAACCTGCAGAGGCTCGTGGGCCAGCTTTCGTATCTGTCGGGGCAGTCCGATAGTACTGATGGTGATGTGACGGGCGCCGATATCGAGAGCCCAATCGGCGTTGATTATTTTTACCGCTTTTATAGTGTTATCGTAGTTGGCAAAGGGTTCGCCCATACCCATTATCACGACATTGCTGATCCGTTCCGATGCGTCGAGCTGTTTTCTGGCCCATAAGACCTGTTCGACCATCCGGCCGGCCTCCAGCGAGCAGGTCAGGCCGTCCAGCCCGGAAGCACAAAAAACGCAACGTACAGGACAACCGACCTGAGAAGAAATGCAAACGGTATGGCGACTTCCGGTGGAAATAAGCACTGTTTCGGTCAAGGTTTCGTCCGGCCAGGCTAACAGCAGTTTGACCGTACCGTCATGACTATGGCAGGTCTGTTGGAGGCTGGCGGCCCGCAAACTGAAGTGCCGGGAGAGAAACTCCCTGAGATCAGCGGGCAGGTTGCTCATCAGGGAAAATTTATCGATGTTATGTTGATATACCCATTGCAGAATCTGATCGGTACGATAGGAAGGAAAAGAATTTTCGCTGAGCCAATCACAAAGTTCCTGACGGTCAATACCCAATATATCTTTCATAATATTGTGCTGTTTCCTGTTGTTGTGTCCACCGCACATACATTTTTCAGATGTCAAACAGTGATCCGTAAACTTTGAGACTTTCGGGCAGTTGCGTACGTCCCGACAGGTATGCCGCTTCGATAATTGCCACATTGACCAAATGTTCGCGAGCGATATTAACAGGTTTCACCTCAGGGTCAAGCAGGCTGTCGGCAAACTGGCGTATCTGTTGTGAGATCAGCCATGCCTCATCGACCTGATAGTTTTCTTCTCTGAGCACGTTGCCCTCGGGATCGTATATGCGTAACATATCGGGGCTGGCCTCCAGACTGCCTTCGGTACCGTGAAAGAGCAGCCGCTCGCTTGACGGGCCGGTCATCCAACTGCACAACAAATTGCCCATCGCTCTGTCAGGAAACTTCATAGTCAGCACCACGGTATCCTCTGTGCGGTATGGTGGCAGTGTTCGCTTACTGCAATAATTGGTGTTGAGGCTGTAAAGCTGTTCGGGCGTTCCCAGGCTCCAGACAATCTGATCGATCAGGTGATAGGCCTCTTCCAGCAGCACTCCGCCGCCGGACAGAACCGGATCACCACGCCAGCCGAACTCGCCGCGATTGTCGGGATAGCTCAGAAAACATTCGCCACGAACCAGATAGACTGTGCCGATACGCTGTTTTTGCAGGAACTGGTGGGCGTGCAGATAACCTGGAGCGAACCGTTTTGGGGCGCCGATATGGAATTGTGCATGGGCCTTTTCGAGCCGTTCCACCCACTGCATCGCTTCCGGCAGTGTGCGTGCCAGCGGTGCTTCCTTAAAAACGTGAATCCCGGCCTTGGCCGCCAGTTGGATACATTCTCCGCACAGAAAAGTAGGCAACGCCAGGAAGAGCACATCGAGCTTTTCCTCAACGATCAGACTGCGATAGTCGTCGTAGGGGGCCGCATCGTACTGCAGGGCGTATCCCTTGGCCAGTTCCATGTTCCGGTCAGCGATGGCTTTGACAATAAAGCTGTCGTTGCGGCCTATCTCCGCCAGAACTTTCGCACCGTATCCGCCTACGCCAATTATGCCTGTTCGAAGATTATTCATTCCTGCGATTGTCCAACTACCAGCAACTTTTTTTTACAGATGTTTTCAATAGCGGTAGTGGTCCGGTTTGTAGGGGCCGTTTACCGATATCCCGAGATATTCAGCCTGTTTTCCCGTCAATGTTTCCAGTTTTACACCCAGTTTCTCCAGGTGCAAACGGGCAACCTCCTCGTCCAGTTTCTTGGGCAGGGTATATACCTTGTTTTCGTATTTTTCGCTGTTGTTAAACAGTTCGATCTGGGCCAGCACCTGATTGGAAAACGAGTTGCTCATTACAAAGGACGGATGTCCTGTGGCACAACCCAAATTCACCAAACGCCCCTCTGCCAGTAATATGATACTGTGGCCGTCGGGAAAGGTGAATAGATCGACCTGTGGTTTGATATTGGTTTTTTTGATGCCTTCAATTGCCCGCAAACCGGCTACGTCGATTTCGATATCGAAGTGACCGATATTACAAACGATCGCCTGGTCTTTCATTTGCTTCATGTGCTCGACGGTCAGGACATTACAGCAGCCGGTGGCCGTGACAAAGATATTACCTTCTGTGACAGCTTCGTCCATGGTTTTGACTTCGTAGCCTTCCATCGCTGCCTGCAGAGCGCAGATCGGATCGATCTCTGTAACTATCACGCGGGCGCCGAAGTTGGCCATTGTTTGAGCGCTGCCTTTACCTACGTCACCGTAACCGGCTATCACCACTACTTTGCCGGCCACCATAATATCGGTAGCTCTTTTGATACCGTCGGCCAACGATTCGCGACAACCGTACTTGTTGTCGAATTTGCTCTTGGTAACGGAATCATTGACATTTATGGCCGGACATTTCAGTTTGCCTTTCCGCGATAAGCGTTCCAGGTTATGCACACCGGTGGTGGTCTCTTCCGAAATGCCCCGCACATGGTTCATGAATTCCTTATATCGCTGCTCATGCATCATGTTAGTCAGATCGCCGCCGTCATCGATGAGCATATTTGGGCCTTTACCGTCGGGCCATTCAATGACCTGTTCGACACACCAGTCGTATTCTTCCAGCGTCTCGCCTTTCCATGCGAACACCGGCACTCCCGTCGCCGCTATGGCCGCGGCGGCATGGTCCTGCGTCGAGAAGATATTGCATGACGACCATCGCACCTGGGCGCCCAATTCAATCAAAGTTTCGATCAGCACCGCCGTCTGGATGGTCATGTGTACGCACCCGGCAATTCTGGCTCCTTTTAAGGGCTGCTCGGCGGTGTATTTTTCCCGCAATGCCATCAAGCCGGGCATTTCCTTCTGGGCCAACTCTATTTCTTTTCGGCCCCACTCGGCCAGGGTAATATCTTTAACCTTGTAATCCCGAGTCTTAGTTGCGTCTGTCATTTTCTTAACCTCATTATAGTAAAATAGTTACGAGACAATCGATTGCCGTGTTCGTCAATCATAATCATTTCCCAAAAATATCCAACATAGCTAATTCTGTTGATTTACAACTATATAACCTGATTATTGCTTCGTCAAGTCTATTTACGGTTTTGCTGGGTATTTATTGCTATACATTGGCCCTGGCTGTGGTTATGATGAGCGTTGATTATGAGCAGTCTATTGGAACAACTTCAAGCAGGTAAGGTACTGCTGGGTGATGGAGCCATGGGCACATCACTGCAAAACCTGGGGCTGGAAGCCGGGGCGTGTCCCGAGCAGTGGAACATCACCCACAGCGAACAAGTCCAATCGGTCATAGCTGGATACGTTGCCGCTGGCAGCGATATTGTGGAAACCAACAGTTTCGGAGGCACTCGCTACAAATTGGAGTATTTCGGGCTGGCTGATGAGGTCAGCCAGTTGAACCGTGCGGCCGCTGAGATCGCGCGCAATGCCGCCGGGCAAAATTGTTTCGTGATCGGTTCGGTCGGACCGACGGGCCAGTTCTTGGCACCGCTGGGAACCCAGACCGAGCAAGATATGTACGAGGCGTTCAGGGAACAGGTTGTGGCCCTTGCCCAAGGCGGAGCAGACGCTATATGTATCGAGACAATGACCGCACTGGAAGAGGCCAGGGTAGCGCTGCGGGCGGCTAAAGAAAATACCGATCTGGTGACTATTGTGACTTTTACCTTCGACAAAACCGCTCAGGGGCAGTATCGCACGATGATGGGTGTAAGCCCGGCCCAGGCGGCACGGGAGATGACTGCCCTGGACGCGGACATTGTGGGCAGCAACTGTGGCAGCGGCCCGGAAAACATGATCCCTATATGTCGCGAAATGCGCGACAATACAGACCGTTTTATCATGATTCAGCCGAACGCCGGCCTGCCGATATTGGAAGACGGTAAGACCCTCTTCAAAGCTACGCCGGAGGATATGGCCCAGGGCGTTGGGCTGCTGATCGCCGGCGGCGCCAATATCATCGGCGGCTGTTGCGGAACAACCGACGCCCACATAAAAGCTATGCGCGAAAAACTGCAAACTTACAAAAAACTGTAAGGTAACTATTTGATATTGGGAGTTTTGGATATGAGTTATCGCCCGAGGAAGTCAGGTTATTTGTGGATTTTGGTTGCTGGGCTGGTCTTGTTTGGATGCTGGGGATCGGCGGTAAGCTCGGCCTTGGGGAACGAGCAGCTTCTGTCCAAATCGGTCGTGCTGATACGAGGCGTCAGCCAGGACTGGAACTACTCCATGCCCTGGAAACAGACAGCAATGAGCCAGGGCAGCGGTACCGGCTTTGTCATTGATGGCAAACGGATACTTACCAATGCCCACAACGTAAGCAATAATAAGTACGTCGAGATAAAAAAACAGGGACAGGCCCGCCGGTATCCAGCCAGGGTGGCATTCATCGGGCACGACTGCGATCTGGCGATTCTTCTGCCGCAGGAGATGAGCTTCTTTGACGATACCGAACCCCTGGAGCTGGGCGGTATTCCAGAAGTTAACACAACTGTCTCGACTTACGGTTTCCCGGTAGGCGGTGAGCTGGTCTCGGTAACCGAAGGAATAGTATCACGCGTGGAAATGGACAACTATAGTCATACTGGGGCCGATTCGCATCTGGTGGTGCAGACCGACGCGGCTATCAACCCGGGCAACAGCGGCGGCCCGGTTATGCAGAAAGGTAAGGTGGTGGGAGTTGCCTTTCAGGGATTGCTCCAGGCAGACAATATCGGATACATGATACCGACAACCGTAATTCGCCATTTCCTGGCCGACATCACCGACGACATGTACGACGGCTTCGGATCATTGGGATTTACGTTTTATCCCGGCCTGCACAGCGCAAGCTATAAGGAATATCTGAAAATACCGGACCAGGAAGAGGGAATAGTGGTACTCCAGACGCTGCTGAACGGTTCCATAGAAACGATATTGCAGCCGGGCGATGTGCTAACCAAAATCGATCAGTACGATGTCGATAATGACGGCAAAGTCCTGATAGACGACCTGCGACTGCAAATATCGGAAGTGGTCGAACGAAAACAAATAGGCGATCAGGTGGAAATCACTTTTTATCGTGACGGACAGATCCACACGGAAAAAGTGGAGGTCAGACTGAACCGTCCGGTATTGGGATACGCCCGGCAGTACGATAAAAAACCCGATTATGTCGTTTATGCCGGCTTGACATTCGTGCCGGTGTCTCGCAATTTTCTGGAGACGTGGGGAAGCAACTGGCTGCCGGATGTCCCCCATCCCATGCGATACCTGTTTTATTATTCCCAGCAGCTCAATCAGCAGCACCAACGCCTGGAATACGTAGTGCTGGGCGAAATTCTGCCGGACGAGGTCAATCAATACTGCGGGAAATTCAAATATCAGCCGGTGGAAAAAATCAACGGTATGGATATTTGGAGCCTGGCGGACGTAAAAAAAGCTATCGAAAATCCCGACGGCAATTTCTGTATGATAAATTTTATGTATCTCGATTGGCCGCTGATCATCGATCTTGAAAAAGGACAGACCCGTCATAATGCCATATTACAACAATATCAGGTGCCCGCGGATGCCCGTATATCGGACGCAAATTAAAGGTGACACTAACATCGAAGGCAGGTTCAGTAATGAAGATTAAAACCGTTTGGTTCGTTACAGTTTGGATTGTATTGGTACAGGCCCTTTGCCCCCCGCAAAGTGCCAATGCGGAAAATAAAACCGATCCTGACCAGGCAGAAACTTTCAGAAAATCGCTGGTTTACATACAGGCGTCCGTTTACAGCTATAGTTCGCATCAGCCCTGGCGGCATACCGATCTGAGCCAACGGATCGGTTACGGATGTGCGGTGGGTCCTTACGAAGTGCTGACCACGGCCTGTAATATGGCCGACGCCTCGTTCGTAACCGTACAAAAGTTCGGACAAAACGAACAGATACCGGCTCAGGTAACAGTAATCGACTACGAAAGCAACTTATCCCTGCTGAAACTGGACAGCAGCGCAGTGGACGAGCCGTTACAACCCGTCAGCTTCAGCGAAGATTACCGCAAAGGTGCAAGTGCGGACTTCTACTGGCTGGACGATGACGGCCGGGTCTCCAGTGGACGCGGTTATATCGACCGGGCCGAATTGTATCAATCAGGCTTTTCCTTTGCCCTGTTTTTGAACTATGTGATCAGTAACGTTTCGCAGCGGTCCGGACTGGCTCATCTCTTCTGTAAGGACGGCGCCGCCATTGGGCTGGGCTGCTGGTACAACGAAGACATTAAGGAATCGGGAGTAATTCCGGCGATGGTCATCAATCAGTTTCTGGCCGACGTCCGTCAGGACGATTACGAAGGCTTTCCACTGGTCGGCTTTGCGACGGCGCCGCTGCTCGACCCAGCCATGCGGGCGTTCCTGAAAATGCCGCAAGATCTGAAAGACGGCGCTTATGTGAGCGATGTGTGGACGCTGGGCACAGGTAGTGATATGCTCAAAAAAAACGATGTGATACTGGCTATCGACGGCCACGAAATCGACGCCTATGGAAAGTTTGAGGATCCCAGGTTCAAACGTATATCGTTTGAACACTTGATAACCACAAAGACGGTGGCCCAGGTTCTTGCCTTTGACATCTGGCGAGATGGTGATAAACAGCAATTGAAAATCACCGCCCGAAACTTCAAAGCCGACGATATGCTGGTCCCGTATTACGAATATGATCGGCAGGGACAATACGCAGTTGTCGGCGGGTTCGTGCTCCAGAAGCTTACCCGCAAGTATCTCACCGGCTGGGGCTCGAACTGGCAGGGTAAAACGGACCCTCATTTATATAATTATTTCCGCGAGACGGCTTTCAAGCCCAGCGACGAACGCCACGATATCGTGATACTCAACCTGGTACTGCCGGCGGAGATAAACCTGGGCTATCAGGCTTTGCGCCAATTGGTGGTAACAAAATATAACGGTATGCCGATACGTTCCATCAAAGACATAATTGCTGCGCAAAAACTCGATCCGCAGGGGAAATTTGACGTGATTGAGTTCGAAAATAACAACCCGATAGTTGTAATACCACGGGACCAGTTGCCCCAGGCCGACGCCCTTATCGCCCAGCGTTACAATATTGAACAATTGGCACATCTGGAATAAATGTAATTATCTGGAATAAACGTACTTATAGTGTACTTATAATGATTCAGTTCCCACGTTTTCTCATTACAGAATGAGCTATATAGGGCGAATAGATTGCCTGCATAAGCGGATGGGCAGCCCAAAAATATTCAGATACAGTTTTGTAAAAATATTCTTGATTTCGGTAGAAAAATAGCAAACATACCGATAGTTCCATAGAAAAACGGTGGATAAAAAGTGCCTTGACACTACAATCGCCGAATGTGCCTGTGGTGCCGTATGGGCAGAGAGTTCATGTGTATTGGCAGCTTTTGTTATTGTGCAGATCAAAACCGTTGAAATATACGGGTTCATAAATATAGATCGTATCCTTTTTGGTGAGGACAGTTGTGTAATGTAGAGTTGTTTTTCTTGTGAACAGGAGATTTAGAACGCAAGCGAAAGGAGTTTTGTTTATGGGCAAAAAAGAATTGTTGTTTTTGGTTGGTTTTGTGGCTTTAGTGGTCTGCTGGACAGGTAACGTAAATGCCGCTGAGAATAACCTGCAAACCGAGCTTAAGCAGGCGCAGACTGAGATTCAGCAGTTGCGGACCGAGATGGCCGAGCTGAAGAACAGTTCGAGTTGGCAGTATCAAACGCAACTTAAGCAGGTGGTTGCGCAGATGCCGACTGCGGCCAAGGATGAAGGTGGCGGTGGTTTGATACTACCGGCCGGCTGGAGTATTAAGCCTTACGGGTACATAAAGCTTGATTTGGTTTATGACACCAGCAGTAACAGTGCGGGTAATTACCTCTTATATGTCAATCCAGAGACTGCCACCAACAATGACGATGATATGTTCAGTGCCACTGCTCGGCAGACTCGCTTGGGCATGGATGTACTTGCCCCGAATATCGGTGATCTGGAAGTGATGGGTCGGGTTGAGGTAGATTTTTATAATCTGCAAGTCGACCAGGAGAATAAGAGCACACCGATGATGCGTCATGCTTACGGCCAATTGAAGGGAACTGGCTGGTCAGTGCTGTTCGGTCAGACTTCGGATGTCGTTTCGCCGCTATTTCCTGATACGCTCAATTACACAGTCGGCTGGCTGGGAGGCAACATTGGTTACCGAAGTCCTCAGCTTCGATACACCAAGGCAATGGATTGTCCCTCGGGCGAAGGGAAAGTAAAGATGGAAGTGGCCCTGGCGCGTCAGAATGGTCAGGATTATGATGGTGTTCTGGACGACGGACAGGATGAAAGTGCGCCGACGGTTCAGGCCCGCATTAGTGGTTCCAGTGGTGGAATGCAGGCCGGTGTCAGCGGACATTATGGCCGGGAAGAGGTCAACTGGGCGACATATCCCGACCTTCATACCTGGTCATTGAACGCCGACCTGGTGGTTCCGTTGTGTCCCGAGGTGGAACTCAAGGGTGAGGTTTTCTGGGGTGAAAACCTCAATTCCTATCTGGGTGGTATCGGCCAAGGCGCCAACACTGCTACGCACGATGAAATTGAGAGCGTTGGTGGATGGGCTCAGATTGGCTTGAAACCCTGCGATGAATGGGCTATTAACGCCGGAGCAGGTATAGACGATCCAGCCGACAGCGATCTGGCTGCCGGGGCTAGGAGCGAGAACGTCTTTGCCTTTGCTAACGTCAATTACCTCTTCAGCAAGTACCTCTTGACCGGTATCGAGCTTACTTGCATGCGAACGGAGTACGAAAATGGCGGTGCTGGGACTAACTACCGCATCCAGAATTCATGGATGGTGAAGTTCTAACCGACCTTATAATACAGTTAAGAAAGAATCGGCTGTTTCCCGCTATGGGAGCAGCCGATTTTTTTGCATGGGGGAGTTGTTGGCAGCGGCTGGGCGGAGGCAGACGTAAGTGCTTATTTTTGGTCGTGGAAAATTGATATAAGTCGTTATTTTTCGTTCGGCGGGAATGAACGTAACTCCTTATTTTACGTTGTGGGGAATTTGTTGTAAGTGCTTATTTTACGTTGTTGGAATTGATGTAAGTGCTTATTTTTGCGTAACGATTATAACGATTAGGTAAGATGGGTAAGAAAAAAGTGCGAAATTCGGCGAGATTTGGATGAATTCTGATGAAAAGTGATGTGGTTTGTACCATGTTTGCACTATGTTTGTACTATGTTTGTATGTAGTTTGTAGTATGTTTTGATGAAAAGTCAACCACCAAGTCGCGAAGACACAAAGGACACTAATGGGTCAAGATAAAAAATGAGAAGGACACGAAGATTTTAGAAGACACTAAAAGAGTGAGAGAGTTTTATTGGGTAAATGGGCAGGGTAGGGAGGATGGGGAAGATGGGAAGGATGGGGTCAGGGACCAGGGGTCGGGGGTCGGGGAAGGAAAGAGGGCGGACCGGGGAGAGGGGAAGTCAGATTTGAGATTTCAGATTTCAGAAGACAGAAGGGAAGAGGGCGGACCACCTGGGGAGGAGGTTAGAAGAGTGAGAAAGGTGTGAAGAGTGCGAAAGGTGCGAAAGGTGCGAAAGGTGCGAAAGGTGCGAAAGGTGCGAAAGGTGTGAAGGTGGGAAGGGAGGATGGAGGGGTCGGGGGGAGGGGGAGATCGGGAAAAGTAGCAGATAAAATAGGAGATTTTTCTTGACTTGTTGGGTGGCCCGTGGTAGGGTTTGCTCACGGACAAGGTGCAAAAGAAAAAGATTAGCCACAAGAGACCAAAAAAGGTTCTTGACATGACACCTTAAGTTTTTCGCAATAGAAGGATAATCACATGCTACATGCCATTGGTATCTGGCTCTTGAAGAGCGTGGTCATACTCGGACTCTTTCACTTCGCACTCCCACCGATCATCAACGCAACCACACGAAACAGTTGGGTAAAACTCCCCGTGATGTTGATCCTGGGTCTTGTGGCGGGTGTATTCATGGCGTGGCTGCACTATGTCCCGTACCTTCTCTTCTTCCTCTGGCTCGCACTCAACAAGCATACCCTTGCGGCCATGCTGGAGCCAAAGTTCGAAGCAGAAGCGAACATGCGAATTCGGAAGTCTGTATTCTACGTTTCATCGTACACATACATTGTGGTTGCCTGTGCGTTTGCTTGGTTCCTCCAGATGGAGATTGTCCAAGTGTCGGATCCCAGCGATCCAGCCATTCCTTTGTGGAAATATCTGATTGGTGGATAAACAGGCAAATTTTTATTTTCCTCGAAGAAGATTGATTTAGTAAACGCAAAAGGCGAGAAAGATGCGAAAGGCGCAAAGAAGAAAAATAGGACACGGATTGGACAGACCGGACGGATCAGATTGAAAAATAGGGACATGGGTTGACCAGCCAAAAGGAATTGAACTCGAATGTCGCATCATAGCGGTAAATAAAGCAGGCGTTGGCCCGCCGAGTAATACAGTGACGGCGGTTTTGTAAAAAACGATAAAAAGCTATATGGAGTAGCTCATGGCCGAAGATGAGAAAGAAAAACACCAAGTGGCGGATGTTCAGGACGAAGAATTAGACAGGGAAAAGACGACTGAGCAAACACTACCGGATACGAACAAATCAAAACGCAAAAAGTACGTCATCCTTCTCACGGTTGGCGTCGCGACAACGATCATCGCCCAATGTTTCAAAATGCATAACCCTAGTGCATACACACTCGGTGGGCTCCTTGCTTTCATTCTGATCCAGCCAGTTTCATATTTTGTGATTCTAAGCATCGTTGCACTGATTGTCGCTGCAATTTGCAGGAACATCAGAAAATACTGGTTTCCTACATTGGCTTGGCTGTTCCTTTTAGCTGGCCTTTTTGACATTGTTGTAGGTGGCTTTAATGAATTTGTAATGCGCCCCAAAATCAATCAAGGTATAGAGGAATTAGTCCGGAGTGGTAAATTAGAAGTTCCTGAAGTTGATCCCAGAGAACGTATATTAGGACATTGGTCATCTGAAGATGATTTGACACATCAATATTTTGGGCCAAACAATCAATTGAAAATTGTGAATCTTGGCCAGCAGAAAGCAGTAAAATACTCTATTGAAGATTTCAGTGTGATTGAAGGGTGGATAAAATTTAGTGTTTCGGGTGCAGATTATGACCCTCATACAAGAACAATGTATTTTCTTGGTGACGGGACTGCATGGGAAGTTATTGAATCTTCTTTTGGCAAGTTCAAGACAAAACTCAAGTATGTCGGTACAGAGGAGTCTCCGTAGTCTGCTCCGGTGCAAACGAATTGAAATACGAAAGGAACAAAGATGGCAAAGAAAACGGTTAACAATAATCAAACAGGCATTGGTAATCTCCCAAACGACAAGCCGGTCATGTACAAGATCAAAACAGAAGGCGGCAATGTCAATTATGTGGGAGTAGCAAAAAAGGGCTGTGTGCAGGAAAGGCTCAAAGATCATTTGCCGGACGGAAAAGATTATGTCCCCGGTGCTAAGGTTCAGATTGAACAGTTTAGCAGTATTGCGGAGGCAAAACAGAAGGAAGCAGCCGCAATCAAGACGATTCAACCAAAACATAATGAACAAAGCAAATAGTTTTAGGTGTAAGTTTACATCATTACATTGTCGGTTTACATGGCGGCGTTGTGAGCTTACAATAAGGCATTGTAAACGGACAAAAAACAAAAAGGCAGGTAAGGCATTATAAACAAAACAGTTAGGCGAAAAATGAGCTTTTCAGGCAAAGAAGCAGATTTTATATGCGCAGAAATGAAGAAACCCGCATCTTATGCGGATCCATCTAATTATTGTTTGCCAGAAAATAGAGAAACGGAATATGCTCGAGAGATTTGACACTGTAAAGAAGGTCGGACTGTTCGACGACTATGCTCATTCTCCCGGCCGGGAGTTTGGTGATGTCACACTAATCTACGGTGAGAATGGTGTCGGGAAGTCCACGCTGGCCGCTATTCTCGACTCACTGCGCGAGCGGAATGCAGGGGAGATCATCAGGCGCAGGAGCCTTCCTGGAGATGTGGCGCCGACTGTAGCTGTCCGGATGAATGGGAAGGTCTACTCCTTCGATGGCCGTGACTGGAACGACCAACTGCCGTATGACACCCTTGAAGTCTTCTTTCCGGGTTTCGTGACACGCAACGTTCATGCAGCCACCGGTGTCGATCCCGATAATCGGCGGAATCTCTGCGAACTTGTACTCGGGCGCATAGCAGCTGACAAAATGAAGAGACTCGCAAAGGCCGATAACGAAGGGCGGGAGGCTCTCGCCAAGATCAAGACGATTGAGGATGAACTACAACTGCTTATCAAGAAACCGGATACCCTTGAGACGTTTCTACTCCTGCCAAAGGACGAGAAGATTGACGAGCACATAGAGAAGGTACGGGCAGAACTGAAGCAGGCCCGGAGTAGGGAGGCGATTCTCGCAAGAACGGTGCCCATGACAGTTGCGCTGCCAGCGGTTGATCGGAGGCGGATTGCCACATTTCTGGAGAAAAGTGCTGCTGGCATAGGCACAGATGTTGCTGCCGCAGTCCGACGGCACATTGAGCAGCATCTCGACGAAGACGGCGAGAACTGGCTTGCATACGGCGCAAAGCACACAACAACCGAGAACAAATGCCCATTTTGCGCTCAGGACATTACTGGTTCAAGTCTTGTCGCAGCAATACGTTCCTACTTCAGCGAGGAGTACGGCTCATACACTGAATCATTGACAGTGGAGGCTCAAGCAATTCGGGATCAACTCGCCATGACTATTTTCCCACAGTTACAGGCAGCGCTCTCTGCTCAGGTCGCTGTTGCAGCCCAATGGGCGGACGAAATGCCCATTGATCAGCCTGCTATTGTCGCCACGCTTGCTGATGCCGCACTAATCTGGAAGTCTGCCGCCGTACAGTTGGAAGCAATTGTAGAAAGGAAACAAGCCACGCCGCTCGGTACGATTGATTCGGCTACGGCTGAGGGGGCGTTGGGGGATTATGAGCGTGTGGTTGTGCTACTCCAAAACGTGAACGCGATCCTCTCTGCCAGTAGTAAGAAGGCCGAAGAGCGAAAGGCTGCTTTATCAAAGGCTGACACGACGGAGATCGAACAACGTCTGCACCGTTTCGAAAATCAGAAGCTTCGCTTCGAGCCTTTGGCGCAGGATCTTCTCGGAAAGAGAACGGCTCTGATCGAGCAACGGACGAAGCTTGCCAGTGAAAAAACGAGTCTAAAGAAAGAAATTGATGAACACGCCGCCAGGGTGGTTGGCAAGTACCAAGCCGGCATAAATCACTACCTTGAGTACTTCGGCTGCGACATAAGAATTGAGTCTGTGGAGCCGCAGTTCCCGAGTGGGAGGGCCAGCGTCCAGTACACCCTCAAGGCTCACGGACACGAAATCGAACTCGGTCTCTCTGCGGCTGGCCCTAGCTTCGAGACAGTTTTGAGCGAGGGAGACAAATCCACACTGGCGCTTTCGTTTTTTTTCGCACGACTGAAGGGCTACAACGATCTTACCGGTCGCGTTGTGGTGCTTGATGACCCGGTGAACAGCCTCGGAAGTTTCCGCCGAACGCTCATTGAGGGGGTTGTTCGTGATTTGCGACTTCGAGGCGCCCAGGTTGTTGTCCTGACTCATGACGAACGGTTAGCCGCAATGATTTGGCGGGACAAGAAGCTGAAGAATATTGTGTCACTTCAGGTCGAGAGGACCAGAAGCGGCAGCCAATTGCAGCTATGGGACGTGGAACGAGCAACGCAAAGCGAATACGTGGAACATTACCTCACGCTAATCGATTACCTCAAACATGGAGGTGATCACAAGCGGGCGGCAGGCTGCATTCGTCCCTACTTGGAACAGCGACTCCGATACCTGTTTCCAGGGCCACCCTTTGAGACTCGTGATAGTCTCGGCCAGATGATCGGCAAGATCAAGGAAAGTGGTCCGGGATTGCGTCTGCACCCACTACAGGTGAAACTCTCCGATTTGGAGGCTATCAACGATGCCTCGCTGCCTAGTCACCATGCGACCGACGATGTCCCGGGTATGCCTCCGTTGACCACAGAAGGCGTGCGGGTATTTGCACAGAAGGCGCTGGAGGTTTTGGGATAGCGAGGGCGAACCATGCCTTGCAACCGACGCCGAGGACGGCGAGGTTGAAGGCGCACGTCCGGGCGCACGCTTCCTCGACGGGAAGGCGGCGGCGGGCATATCGCCGGCGAGACGGGCGTGGTACAATTGTTATAACACCTCCAAACAAGTTTGAAGGTGCCACCCGACGGAGGAAATAGCGGGCATGGCCCGGGCTACCCGGCGGAAGATTGTTGGGGGATGTTGTCCACGGGTTTCGGCTTTGTTGCGATTGCTCATATCTTCACCACACCTTTACAATCCGGGTAATTCGAACAGCCACAGAACGACTGTCCGGCACTGGTTCCCTTTTTTGCTGTGCGTAGCACCATGAGCTTGCCACACGCCGGGCAATCGGGAATTTGGTCGGTCGGATCGGTAGGATCGGTCGGATCTTCTTTTTTGTTTCTCATCCAATAAAGTTGGTAGAAAATAGTTCAAAAGCAGCCTCTTGCGAGGCTGGAGTTTATCGCATTATAGCAACCGGCATAATTATAAAGGATTGGCATCAAAGAATATACCAATCCCTTGCCGTATGGCACTATCATGGCGGGCGGGTCGCACTGGTGCGTTGCCCTATCCCCCGTGATAGCAGGGATATTATACCATGCCTGCCGGAGGCCATAAAGCGTTAAACTCCAAGGTTTTGCTTGCAAAACCTTGTAAAAAGCAGCAACTTTATGGGAGTTGAACCAAAATGGTTCTCATCCAATAAAGTTGGTAGAAAATAGTTCAGGAGCAGCCTCTTACGAGGCTGGAGTTTATCGCATTATAGCAACCGGCATAATTATAAGACTCATCAAGCCCAAAAATGATCGCAATTAATCGCCGCTTACCCATCTTAAAAAAAACCAAGGCGCACGCAAGTTGTTGTTTTGTACGGACTTATAGTAATTGGCGATACAGGACCCGAACCTGATATGCTTCGACAATTTTCTCCGTAGTTTCCACGAACCTTGATCCCCTTGCTTACTTGTGTTTGTCCAGTTTGCACATAACCCGGTGGATGCGTCTAACATCATCATTATCCGTCATAAACAGCGTGATCCCACGATTGAAAAACTTTATCTCAACCACATCATCAGTTAGCGTGATTTTCAGATGGTCATATTCCACCGGTTCGCCAGCGTTCTTGTCACCATAGACGCCACCAAGGTTTAAGATATTTTCCTCATTGATGGCTGTTCTAATCCCTGCGGAGATTTCTGCTCCTCGCCATACTTTCACAGGCAAATCCGATGGCTTCATTCCAGCCTCAATCATGCCTCGCCGATATTCGATTACTTCAATATCCTGTATCATTTTTTGATTTTTCCTTCTCTATTAGCATTATATCAGTCTCTATTAGCATTATATCAGGCTGAACCGGGCTTTCAACATTTGCCTCTGATCGAACCGAGTTTTTCGGCTTGAGAAATGCTTGTTTTTGTATCATAATCATCCCTGGAGTTGATTGGCAAAAGGTTAGGCATGGATTTTGGGTGCCAATATTCTGCCCTTCAAGGCTCTTTTGTTGACATAATATTCTGTAGAATAAGGGCTTACAGCAGCCACTTGTCTTTCGGTAGTAGAGAAATTGCTGGTGCTTGTAAAGGAGAACGGCGATGAAATTCAGCATGGGCGATTCAGTGAAGGTTAAAAAAGGTATTATGTGCCCTGACGATGATTCCGTGTGCATAAGCGGCTGGCAGGGGAGAATTTTCGATATAGAAGAAGGTGATGACACCATTGGAATTCGCTGGGATAGTATCACCCTGAAGCAACTGCCACTTGAATACATCAAGCAAAGCGAGGAAGAGGGGCTGGACTGGGCCGAAATGTATCTGTCACTAGATGAGGTCGAACCAGCCTCGTCAAGAGATTCGGAAACAACGGCTGACAATGTACGAGAGCAAATGGAGAGCAAGTTCTTTTGGCTTGGCGGAGGCAAAGAAGGTGAACGCATTCTCAAGGTTATTGCCGATGTCGATGATGAAGTTGAGGCGTGGAATAGTCATTTATCACAAGTGCTCAACTTCCCGTTTGAGGCTGAAGTAAGCGAACCGCAGGATAGAGGCCCATTGGACTGTGGTGACAAAGTAAAGGTTCATGGAATTACCGAGGCAGATGAACACTATGGTATTCTCGTGGACGTTATTTGTGGGAAGCAGCAATTCGTTTTCCCGCTGTGTGACCTGATGGTGTTGGACAAGAAATCTCCGAATTACACTTCGGTAAAAGACTACTGCGTCTGGTTTGCCAATAGGTGAAACTATGCTCTAAAAAATAACAGAGAAAGGCTGTTGTAACCTATTAACAAATAGTTCGTAGGTCATTCTAAAAGGGGGATTTGTAACTACCATTTTGCGGCAATAGGATTTTTTCGCGCCTTGCGTCGTCTTGTGAGCCCGCTTGGCCGTGGGACTAAGAATCAGATCGGGAACCAGATTCTCTTCATGGAGCAATTGTCCCATGCTGGGTACGTCGCGATTGCCGCGGGCGATTCAACGGTCGATCATGATCCGATAAACTGGAATCATCCCAGCTTGATTTAACGTGACGGAGTAAGAGCAGAGTCTTCATTTTCGTTACCCCAGGTTCGCCAACAAAAGCATTTTTGAGAATTATTTCAAAAAATTCAAGCGATAAATCTTTGTTGACGCTTGCGTCAACCTCGTCAGTTAAACTCATTATCGGTCCAAGTGACAAATACATCTTAAAATTGCTCATTTCGAGCCCAGTTTTGGGGGAATATTATAAATTATCATAAATTGCCCCTTTGAAAAAACCGAACATACACAAAGAGGGAGTGCGAGTGAAGTGTTTAGTCGCGGGTTTAATTGGCTCTATTGATGGAAGACAAGTGGCCCAAATATCGTTCAAGTGTACAAGCTAAACCAGAAACATTTAACAGGAGATTTGATTATGACCACAGCAACACAAAAATTGGAGTTGGTTAATGATGCCGTTCGGAGCAGGGCAGGCAAGTATCTGACCTTTGGTCTGGGTGAGGAAGAGTACGGCCTGGAGATACTCAAGGTCCGAGAAATCATTGGATATGTCGAAGTGACCAGCGTGCCGCAGACGCCCGATTACGTCCGGGGCGTGATCAATCTGCGTGGGCAGGTGATCCCAGTTGTTGATATACGTTCCAAGTTCGGTATGGCAAGCGTCGAACGGACCGAGGCGACCTGCATTATCGTGGTGGAGATCAGCCGCGACGACGACAAGATCAGCACCGGCGTAGTTGTCGATCGGGTACAGGAGGTACTGGACATCGACGGCGAGCAGATTGAAGCGGCCCCCGAATTCGGCTCATCGGTCAATACCGACTTCATTCTCGGCATTGGTAAGATCGGGAATGCAGTCAAGATTCTGCTGGATATCGATAAAGTTCTCGGCGGGAAGGACATCGCCAGCTTCGCCGGCCCGGACGTTGAGACAAACCAACTGGAAACGGTGGGCCAATCGGGCAAGCCGTAAAAAATTGTATTTTTTAAGGAGATCGTCGATGATTAACAAGACTGTACTATTATCCGGGTTGACGCTGCTGTTTTGCAGTGTCGCGTACGCCTCGCCGCCTTTGCCGCTCCACACGGTCGAAGGTTGCAGCGGGGTTCTTCTCACCAGCACGGCCTATATGGCCAACCCATCGGAACCTAACCAATGGCTGGGACTGCCCAGCGCTTCGGTAAGCGGCGTCTTCATCGGGGGAAAAAACCTCCAATCCTATGTCATCACCGAAAATATCCTGGGCCGTATCGAATTGGGCTACGCCCTGGAGCGGCTGGGACTGGGCGATTGGCCCGATGACGTCTTTCAGGCCACCAATGTGCAAGTGGAACATTCGGTATCGCTGCACAATCTGAATCTTCGCGTCATGGCCATCCGGGAAGGCGACTTCAATTATCCCTGGATGCCCGCGGTGACGTTGGGCGGACACCTCAAGTGGAACGATGGTATATCCTCGATCGACCGGGACTTGAACGGCTTGTGCGATACGCTGGGATCGGACCACGATTTTGGCACGGATCTCACCGCGGTGGCCAGCAAGACCATCACGCTACTGCCCCGCCCGGTGATTCTGTCGGCGGGCCTGCGCAACGGCGACGCCATCCACACCGGACTGCTGGGCTTCGCCGGCGAGCGGGCAACCACTTTTGAAGGCAGTGCCATCATTTTGTTGACGGACCATCTGGCCTTTGCCACCGAGTATCGCCAAAAATCCGACCTGATCGACCAGTGCGGCGATCTGGTCCGGGCTGAAAACGACTGGTGGGACCTGGCCCTGGCCTACATCGTCAACGATAACATAACCATTTCCGGCGGTTACGCCAACTTAGGCAACATCCTTAACCACCGCGAAGACAATGTCTGGGCGTTTCAAATGAAGTACGAGTTTTAATGTAAGATAAATCTAAATTAAGTAAACTTTTAAACTTTAACTTTTAGGAGAAATTTGTTATGGCTACAAAAACGAAAGAAAAAACAAGTACAGCATCTCGGTCGCGGTCAAGCAATACCGCTGTCTTTGAAGAAATTCAGCGATTGGTTGCGGCTGCCATAGAAGGCAAGCTCGACACACGTGCAAATGTTGACCAGTTCGAAGGTCAGGACAAAGCGATGCTGGACGGCATCAATAAGATGATTGATGCTATTGTCGGTCCGCTGAACGTTGCGGCTGAATATGTTGACCGTATCAGCAAGGGCGATATACCTAAGCAGATTACGGACAACTACAACGGCGACTTCAATGAGATCAAGAACAATCTTAACCAGTGCATTGGCGCAGTGAACGCACTGGTGGCGGATGCGGCTCTGCTGTCGAAGGCGGCAGTGGAAGGCAAGCTGGCGACGA
>Ga0315290_10000066_pt1 | contig 58600 bp, 61 predicted proteins | sample YL17G12_0_MG_FD_203627 | JGI IMG/M metagenome (GOLD analysis project Ga0315290, IMG submission 203627) | Sediment microbial communities from Yellowstone Lake, YNP, Wyoming, USA - YL17G12_0 | ecosystem: Environmental > Aquatic > Freshwater > Lake > Sediment | place: USA: Wyoming | collected... | reverse complement strand
CACAAAGAGTAATTGATCGTTTAATAGCCAAACGAAAAGTTTACGACATTCCGCCAGAACTTAAAACCAAAACTCCGGCTGAAATAAATGCCCCCGCTGATTCCGTAGGTAAAGCAACGCCAGCTTCTTTTATTAGCCCGTACTACGGAGAACAATTTAACAACGAAGTAAAAAAAGCTAAGTTTGAAAACACTAAACTTAAAGTGCTTACTAACGAAAGCTATCCAGCTTTGTTTGAAGAAATTCCGTATGAAAAAAAAAGCAGGTCCAGTGCCTACTACACACCCATTCAAAAAAGTGTAAAAGTGCCTTCGGTAACACTTACTGGCCCTGAAGGACAGGCTGTAAGAAAAGAAAATGCACCTATACTTGAAAAGTGGTTAAATATGCCGAAAGATTCTGAGGAGTATAGAGCCGCTAAAGAGAATATTGAGGGCAACGCCTACGGTAGTACAGAAGATTACGCGGATACATCTGGAACGGCAGAACATGAGTTTGGGCATCATTACGCTAAGCCATCGCCCGAGTTAAAAAATAAAATTGGTGGTAAGTTTGGGGGCGAAGTGGGCGAACAATATCTTATTAAGCAAACGCATATAGCTAAGCCAGATGAAGTGGTAAACTCTTTGGGTAGGCTCCAGCGCGAGACTTTTAAAGCAACTGGTAAGCGTTATGACTCAGAAGGATTCAAAAAACTAATTCAGAGTGGAAAGACTCCGGACTATCTTACGCCAGAAGGTCGAAGAGTAATTAACCATATGCGCTTTCAGTTTAAGGATCGTGAAAATTCAAAATCAGAAGCCGACAAGTATCTTGAAACAGTTTCAAAACTAATTCCAGCCTTAGTTAAAAACGAAGAACCAAAGTCTTTTGAAGACGCGGTAAACCAAAGAATGTCGTGAACAAAAAAACCGTAGCCATTTGTGTAGGACATAGCCGCAGCAACGATGACGGAGCTGAGAACGTGGACGGCGTTACGGAGTGGGCGTTTAACCAGCCTTTAGCCAAACGAGTTTGCGAGCTTGTGGCGCAAATGGGACACAACGCTATTTTGGTAGACCTGTACGAAGGCCCAAGTTACGGCAGCGCAATGCGTTGGTTAGCTGAACACCTTAAAGAAATCAAAGCAGACGCAGCCGTCGAGCTGCATTTCAACTCAGCTGGTTCTATGGCTACAGGCTATGAGTTCTTGTACTGCGGCGTTAGCCCAAAAGGATTAACGCTGGCATCCAAACTCAGCGCAAGTTTTGCCAAAGCGTTTCCCGAACAGAAGAACAGAGGCTTAAAGGCTTTAAACAAAAACGACCGAGGCGGTACGTTTGTTCTAAAGACCCACTGCCCTGCTGTTATTTGCGAACCGTTCTTCGGCAGCAACAGGAAAGACTCTGATTTCTTTAGCGCACACAGAGAGGAACTAGCCAAAGCATACGCTGAAGGAATCCTTAACTGGTTAGCGTAATGTGTTAAACGCTATACAATAACTTGACTTTTTGGCTGGTTAAACGTACATTACAACTTTAATTTAAATGGCTAACTCTGAATACAATCTTACCGTAGTTAATGGCACAGCCTTAACCATTTCGTTAAGTGGTCCAGTAGGGCCAGCGGGTGCTGGCGGTGGGGGTGGTACTGTAGATGAAGCCATTACCGACGGTAGTACAAACGCTGTATCAGGCAACGCCGTGTTTGATGCGCTTGCGCTTAAAGCTCCGCTTGCTAGCCCATCGTTTACGGGAGCAGTGGTTTGTAGTACAACTACAGCCGCTACTGACGCTATATACGCGTATTCCGAAACTGGCTCTGGCGTAGTTGCAAGCAGTTTCAGCAGTACCGCTCTCTATGCTGAAAGTGAAAGCGGAATGGGGACAAACGCTTCCACCGTATCAGGCACTTACCACGCTAAGTTTGGGGACACGGACATTAACCAATCTTTCGTTGCCCGCGTTAAAGGCGCGTTCGGCTGGATTAGAGGCAGCTTTACAGGACGCATCCACCCACCAGACACGATAACGGCGGACAGAACCTACACGCTGCCAGATGGAAGCGGCACGGTCGCGCTGGTTAATTCAGCGCAGACGTTTACCGGACTACAGCAGTCCAGCACACGACCACGGTCAAGCGCGGCACTCACTCCTGCCAATACAACGGAGCTAATCACATTGGCAGACGGGGACTCCAGATACGGAGCGTTCTATAATGGTGTTTCAATCCCTCAAGTCTCTTCCACTAATAATACACCGATAAAGGTAGCCTCTGTGATTCTGCCTATCGGTGTTTATCAAATTGATTCTTTTGTCGCATCTGTCCACGGCACGGTTGGATTATGCACGATTGGGTTGAGAACAAGCCAAACCGCTAAGATCACGGCTTTTGAAAATTATGGCAACGACAATACGTCCCATGTAAGCAGCGCGATTGCAACCGATAATTTCGCTGGGGCTTCACAAAGATCGGCAACTTCAGGCGGTACATTCAGCAGGCGGGTAACCGGAATTATCGAGATCGCCACTGCTAGCACAGAACTTTCAATCGAGTATTGTCAAGGCGTAACAGATGCGAGTGCTTCACTCACCAGAAAAAGAGCATACATCACCGCGACCAAACTCAGTTAATTCCCTATGTCCATCATCCGTCAACTCACCGAAGCCGAAGCCGACTTGCAGGCAAAAGAACAACTCGTCCTGCAAGCAGGCGAAGCAACGCACCACCTTGCTTCGACGCTAGCCACCACCAACGCGCAGTTCTGGAGCCTTCCAACTGACCGCTTGCTGGCTGTGCTAAACGCCGACATTCCGGCTACGCTCGCTACCTTTGAAGCCAACACCGCGTTAGGCTTGCAGGTCAACGCCAGCCTCGACGCGCTTGCCGTTTCGCGTTTTTCCACCCGTGCGCCTGTAACCGCTGGCAGGTCGGACATTGTGTTCGACGGCGCGGCATTTGTATATGTCGCGCCGCCAGAGCCAGAGCCAGAAGTATAACTTATAAGCTTGACTTAACACCCCTAAAAACCCATTGTACTCGCCATAATGTCCGCTGCCAAATACGATTTAACAATTCCAAAGGGTGAAGACTATAACTTCACGCTACGAATTCTGGACTCGTTGGAAGCTCCTGCCACTCTTGCAGCTGCCGCGCCATTTGGCAAAGCAGAAATACGCGAAGCTGACCGCAAGCCTTTAGCTGCGGCTTTTACGATCACCTCTTTGGGCGACGGCACTTTAAAGTTCGCGTTAACCGATACGCAGACGCTTACACTAGACGCAAACAAGCGTTATAAGTGGGACTTCTTCTGGTTTGATGCCGCTGGTAACCGACTTAAGTTACTTTACGGAGACGTTAAAGTAGATGCTAATATTTCACACTTAACTTAATGGCTAACTCTGAATACAATCTTACCGTAGTTGATGGCACAGCCTTAACCATTTCGTTAAGCGGTCCAGCAGGTCCAGCAGGTCCAGCAGGGCCAGCAGGGCCAGCAGGAACAGGCGGAGCCACACCAGCAGGAAACGCTGGATCGGTACAATTTAGCGATGGCACTGCGCTTGCAGCAAACAGCGGTCTAGTCTACACAGGCACGGGCAATACTGGCGTGCTAAAAGTAGGTGGCGGTAGCGTTATAATGTCTGACCCTACGGTTTCCCAAAACGTAGCGATTGGTGGTGGCAATCCCACTTTGCCATTTGCGGCATTGACTACTGGACAATACAATACATCTGTCGGAACTGGAAACCTGTCACTGCTTACAACTGGTAGCAAAAACGTAGCAATCGGCACATCAACCCTTGTAAGCGTCACCACTGGTTCTGAAAATTTTGGTTTCGGTGTAAATACGCTTTATAATCTTACTACGGGGATAAGCAATATTGCCATCGGTACTGGCGTTGCTTCTAACATAACAACTGGTTCTAATAATATTTGCATTGGAGGCAACCCACTAAGTGCTAACGACGAATCGTCAATCGCTATTGGTGCGGGGGGTGATGGCAGCAGCACGACGGTAATTGGTCGAGGGGGTAATTCACCAAACACTCAAACCAGACTCATAGGCAACACGCTAATCTTAGGTCGCCAAGACCTGACCACAGGCACTGAAAAACGGACATTGATTGTTCAGACCGCGCAAACAAATAACAAAACGATTACTCTGCCGAACGCAACTGGCACTGTGCCTGTTTACAATGGTGCAGCAGCAAGTGGCAAAGTCTTGACCTCAAGCGGGACAGACGGTGCAGCAACATGGGCAGACCCAACTGCTGCTGGCGTGACCAGCATCATCGCTGGCAATGGGCTTAGTGGCGGGACTATTACAACATCTGGTACGATTGCGCTGGCGAACACAACAGTGACGGCGGGGTCCTATACCATCGCCGACATCACTGTGGATGCTCAAGGACGCATCACCGCTGCGGCAAGCGGATCTACTGCTAGCGTCACAGTTGCAAACATAACGGGACTTGGAACTGGCGTAGCAACATCACTAGGTGTTGCTAACAATTCGGCAGGTGGATACTCGCCAATTGATGGCGTTGCAACGCTTACCAATAAAACATTAACAAGCCCCGTAATTGCCAACATAAACCCCAGCGCAAATTTTACAATCACTCAGAACAACGTGGCGGCAATCACCAGCGAGAACACTGGCGCAACAGTAAACACGTTGTATTTAAAACAAGGCAGCGTCGGCATTGGTCTAATTGCGCCAGAAAAAACACTTCACGTTGAGGGTGCGGCATCTGATTCACGTCTAGCGGCTTCAGGTATATTTGCCATTGGAACTCCGCAGAAGCAAAATCAATATAAATCCAGACTTTTCTTCGGAATCGACAATACAACAAACTTTTCGGCTGGACAGGCATTTATACAAGCTAGAGATATTCAAAATAATGCGAATTCCAACGTACTACTTAATCCGAATGGTGGTGGCGTGGCAATCGGAGCAACATTAGCCGACCTACCTCTTGTTGTCGGCAATGCTGTAGATTGTTTTGCTAAAATAACTAACACAAGTGGGTTTGGCGGTGGTAACGGAGTCACACCTTTTTCTGGTATTTGTTTTCAGGTCGCAGCCGCTAACACTAAAGGTTATATAAAAGGTGGTATTATTTTCAAGACGACAGAAAATAGTAATGGTTATGCGCGTGGACAACTACGCTTCTGCCTTAACACAGTTGCTTCTGATGAGAGTGTACACGGATCGCTGAGCGGCCCAGCGGTTGTCGTAAATACAGCCACGGTTGATGCATCTACCGTAATGACAATGGATTACGTTGCCCAAACGGTGTCTATTGGCACTACTACTCAATCCGCAAAACTAAGCATTGTAGCCACAATAGAGCAGCAACGCATTGGTTACGATGCTTCCAACTACTACAAAACTACGGTAAGTGCAACTGGAGGTGTTACATTTGATGCTACGGGAACTGGGTCTAGCTTTACTTTTGCTGATCCAGTCATCCATCAAAGCACGATGCGCCTTAAATCGTACACCGTTGCTACGTTGCCAGCAAACCCGATTCAAGGGGATTGCGCTTATGTAACTGACGCTTCGGCCCCCACGTTTATGAGCGTAATTGTAGGCGGCGGTGCAGTGGTTACTAGAGTATTTTATAATGGGACTAACTGGACAGCACAATAAATTAAAAAACAAATGATTACCGAACGCATTATCATCACATTCAACCAAGACGGATCATTCCGTGGGGCATCCGCCACTGATTGGAGCGGTCAAATAGCACCTATTACTTCCGAAGATATTTCTGAAGTAAATCTGTCACTTGTTGCTCAATACGCAGAACTAAAAACTAAAGTAGACAACATACTTATAGATGTTTCGGCTGCTGTAGTTGCTAATGATATTGTTGCAATGAAAACCATTGCCAATGAAGTCCTCAAGCCTGACGTACAAAGAAAGAAAGAAGCAGCAGAAGCCAATATTGCTGCCGCAGAAGAAGCCCTAATTGAAGCAAGGGCGTTATTGGCTTATATCATCGCACCGCCTGCACCAGAACCACCACCTGCACGAGAGCCATGATGAGAGTGTTGCTGGTCATGCTGATGCTAGCTACCTCTGCACTAGCCGACCGCACAGTGACCTTTGCATGGGACGCTACGGCGGATGCGGACTCATACACGCTATACATTAACGGCGTTCCCGTAGCCAGCACTAGCAACACCGAGGTAACCGTACAGATTCCTGACGGCAGAACCAACGCTAACGTGACAGGCAGCAACATCGCAGGTGAAAGCGAGCCGTCTGCAACGCTAGTCGTTCCACCTGCACCGACTATACCAAAAGGATTTCGTATTAGCAAAATCATTCGCACCACTATCTCAACGCCTAAATGAAGGCGTTCAACCACACAACACTATGAAACAAGGACTATACAGTAATATCAAAGCCAAACAAGACCGCATTAAAGGTGGCAGCGGCGAGAAGATGAACAAAGTCGGCAGCAAAGCAGCACCAACGGCAAAGAACTTCAAGGACGCAGCTAAGACAGCGAAGAAACCAAAATAATGAAGGCTTGCTTTTTTAAGCTACCTCCAGTAATATACACACCTTATGCCAATGACACCAATCGATAAACAGTCCTTCGGAGAAGGCGGCGCACAGATCGTTACTACAGCAACTATTCCTATTGGTGAGTACTGTGCTATGCAATGCGTAACTGCCGTAACGATTACTATTGCGCTAACCACTCCACTTCTTTTGGGAACCCAAACTGGAATTACGTATCCTGCTGGTTTCGTCTTGTTCACTCCAATTGTTATTGTAAGTGGCTCAACTGGAGCCATTACTGGAACTGCTATATTTTACAAAGCACTTTAACTTTAATGCGTTTAGGTCTAGGAAATACTCTTGCTATTACCAACAAGGTGGGCGACAACCCGTCCGCGTCAACTTACGCAGCTGGTCTTGTTGCAAAATTCTTTAGTGGAAGTTTTAGAGCGACTATTCCGAGTGGGGACATTAATGGTTATCCTCTGCCCTTATCGGCAACAAGTGATTCAACTATAATAGATGGAGGTTCGGGAAGACACGTTAGACAAAATATTGAGTATACTACTCTTGGTGATTCTTACGGGTTCATTGCTATCGGCTACTTTACCCCGCCAACTTCTGGCGATTATTATTTTAGGACAAATTCAGATGATAGTTCTGGCGTATGGGTTGGGAATTTAGCTCTAGAAGGGCAAACAAGAAATGCCTCCAATGCAACTGTAAACAATGGCCTTGGTGGGAATGGACAGGGAGCCACAGATGCAACATCTGCGGCTGTTCCCCTAACAACTGGCACTCAATATCCTATCCGTATAGTGCATGAAGAGGGTGCTGGAGGAGATAACTTAACTTTCAAATGGAGTTCAGATAATGGTTCAAATTACTCGACAAATCTTTCTCAATATTTCTCTCATGCAGTTGTTAATGGTACTCCAACTGGTACTTTTTAACGCATTCCAAATCAGACAACTCGACTAAATGCTAGCAGCCAACTACAACATTACCTTAGATCGCGGAGCGGATTACAGCTTCGTGCTTACGATTCAGAATCAGGCTGGTGCTGCTGTTGATTTAACTAGCACCACCTTTATTGCTGACGTTCGGGAAGTTGCTTCAAAAAAGGAAGTGCTTGATCTTACGCCTACTGTCTTAGGCACTGCGACTAACGGACAAGTTCTTATTACAATTACCAAAGCTCAAACCAAAACCCTACGGGCGGGTAGTGGTATCTATGAGTGGGATCTCTTTATGGATCGCGGCTCGCCTGTAGTACGCACCAGACTCCTTTACGGCTCACTTACCGCTCGCGCACAAACCACTAACGACGCTTAACTATTATGCCTTCTGATACTTATACCCTTGTTATTGCAGATGCTGGCGTTAGTACTCCAGCAGATCTTTCTGTAACTACTGGTAAGATTGCAAACTTAGCGGTAACCACAGCTAAGCTCGAAAACTATACCGCAGCGGGTACTGGCGTTACAACCGCTAAGATCGCAGACGACGCTGTAACCACAGCTAAGATTTTAACCCTTAGCGTAACCACGGATAAGATCGCAGTAGGTGCTGTAACTACAGCGAAGCTTGCGGACTACAGCACAGCGGGCACTGGCGTTACAACCGCTAAGATCGCAGACGGTGCTGTAACCAGCGCAAAGATTGCAGCTACAACTATTACTGATGGCAATATCGCAGCAGGTGCTGCTATCGCTTTAAGCAAGTTGGCAACAGGCGCACTGCCTACTGGGATTACGGTTGGTACTGCATCAACATGCACTGGAAATGCTGCAACCGCTACAACCGCTACAAATTTATCAGGAGCAACTGCTTTTACAATACCTTACCAAACTGCCTCTTCCGCTACAGGATACATACCCGTCGGTGCTGTTGGTCAAATACTCCAAAGCAGTGGGGCGGCAGCACCAACTTGGGTTACAAACCCCACTAATACTGTAGCTAGTGGGGGTACAGGAATAACTTCATATACTACTGGAGATATCCTATACGCTAGCGCAACAAATGTCTTGGGCAAACTTGCCGCATCAGCAACAGTTGGTAGCGTGCTTACGTCTTCTGGTGTGGGTGCGGCCCCAGCATATTCAACCTCTCCAACCCTAACAACGCCGAACTTGGGAATCCCATCAGCAGGAACCCTTACTAATTGTACGGGTTTGCCGTTGGCTGGAGTAGGTATTGTTGCTGGTTCTTTTTCATGGGCTACAACAGGATCAACTCAGGTTTCTGTTCCCGTAACTGGTATGACAGCTACTTCTAAAGTATTCACACAACAGTACGGGAGTACAGGAATAGAAGCTCACGTACTTATGCCTCTAGCAGCTAGCGGTGGTTTTACAGTTAATGCTAGTAGTAGTATTACAGCAGGTAAAACTTATAATTACTTAGCCATTCTTTAATGCCAATTTCAGCCTTACCCCAAGCACCGTATAGGCAGGACAGGAAAATCTTTCCGACTCCGCTTGTTACGGATGTCTTGTTCAGCGAAATCCGAGACTGCAACCGCAACGCGTTTCCTGAGTACGGTACGCCGCATCCTAACGAAACAAAGTGGCCCCACCACAAGCTGATTTACATCAAGCCCGTTGACATCGAGCGCAACGAAATCTTTGAGTTCTTCTACGCAGCGGATCGTGAGAACCAAGACCTGTATAACTTTGCTTCGGGCTTTCGTAACATCATCGGCAATGTCGGCGGACGAGAGTTTCGGGTGGTGCTTAGAGAGTACATAACTCCGCGAGCAGACTTCGATCCCGCAACGCCAGAGTTTGGCTCCGCAATGCCAGACGTACCGCAAGATACATTTGACGGTGTGGAGTACGTGTTCTTTGACAAGCAGCAGAAGAAAATTGAACAACCCGAACTTGATTCTTTGTACGTACAGGAAACGCATACGTATGTTGAGACAGCTTTCTTAGACTACAAGCTTTCGTACCTAACCCAAGTACCCGATCTGGTTCCTGATAAGTACCGTTCGTCACTACCAAGAACTACCACAGAGGAAATAGTAGAAGGCATAGCGGTTAGCCCAACACTAGCGGCAAACGAACTTCAAGCGTCTCAAGACCAGCTCAACCCTAACGTAAAGCTTGTAAAGAGCGTAATCCAACCAAAGCCTACAACCGACGTAGTTCTTTTGGGCAAGCGTAACTACGTTGAGTCCACCAAAGCGAACACGGTTGAGACGTACTCATCGGGCATCCTGACTCCTGATTCTGGTTTCTTAGTTGCACAATCAGTTGTTACGCCAACGGGCGACGGTAGCTCCGTTAAGGAAACGGTTAGCGTAGATGCTTGGCCCACGCTTGTTTCCAGTGAGTGGGACGATACTCTCAATACCCAGATCATTACAACCGAACAGTTTGTTCCGCCTTCTTTGGTGGATACTAGTCTGGCTAATACATCTTACAAAGCGGTCAACGAAGACCGTACTTTAAAGACAGTACAGACAACTCCCTCTGCGTCACTAGACACCTACTCTATATCCTTCCCCAGTCGGATGGATATCCAAGTGCCAGACACTTTAAAATCGATTGAGGTTATTTGGTCGCAGGATGGTGGTTCAGGTTACAGCGACTCTGAGTGGGTAGGCAACGCTGTTGGGACATCGGGCAGCGTTTCTGGAAACGAAACAGACACTGCATCAGCAACAGCTACCGTAAAGCCTGAATTAAAAATTGATATTCAAAAATCGTGGGGTTCCGATATCCCCGTTCGTGTGATCGCGTTCTTCATACAGACTGTAAATGGGTCTGTTACTGAATCCTCACTAAGACAAAGGCTAACAAGTATTATAGGTCCGAACTTACCGTGGCCCTTGTTTAAGCCCGTTTCGCATACTATTGTTTTGACGGGAGCTAAAGTAGGGGTATCGGTAAGTGCTGGTGCTACTGTGGCAGCGTCTTTTTCGGCGGAGAACTCGTCGTATGATAAATCAAAAAGGGTGAGTTCAGAAAGAGACGGATCTCTTTCAGTACAAGCACTAACAATACCCGCAACACTACACCCCACGATTTCTATCGGTGGGGGTACTACAAAAGAACAAACTGTGTCCGTTAAAGTCAAAACTGGGTTTAGCGAAAACGGTTTTTACTTTGCCCCTTTAAACTTTGACGTAGAGAACAATGGGGCTGCTGTTGCGCGGGGAAGTGTATCCCCTACGGTGTTGCCTGCAACATCCCCACCTGCCGTTCCCACCTCTGGGCTGTATGTCATACGTACCAGTGTGGAGCCGTACAAGTGGGGGTGGGCTAAATGCACAGCCGTAGTACTAGACGCTTCAAACCTCGCATAACTATATGGGTGAATACGCAAAAGCCGTTCCTCTATCTGAGGTCAACACAAACAGAAAGAGTGTTCAGAAACAAGCACTTGATCTTGGTGTTGATATAAAAGGTCTGTCTACTAGAGAACTCAAAGAACAAATCGTAGAAGCGACCGACGCTAAAAATGATTTGGGTGAAATGATATCTAAGGAGATAGGTAAACTATCTAGACCCGTTAACCTAAAGACACCCGAAGAAACGGTTACCACTAGAGACGGTACTGACATACCCATGAAGTTTGATAAGGTACAACCTAGTGCTAAAGGCTCCCCTAATATAGTTAGCGGTGGTGGTGGCGTTGGTGGTGTTGAAAAAGAATTCTATTGCTGGAAAGCTGGCGTTGCTGGTAAGATTAAAATACAGGTATCAGAAGACTTTACTGAACTTGAATAATAATAATAATCATTATGGCGGGACTAATCGACGGCGACAGGCTAAACCTATTCTTCGTAAAGGATAAAGAGTTAAGTCAGGTAGCGAACGAAGTAGTTGAAATAGGTGAGGTCGATTCACCAAACGAGTTCTCCTCAACACCGACCACCTTTGACGTAGTGGCAGAGTGGGTGTGTAATGCAAAAGAAGTAGAGGTAATGGTGTCTTGGGTGACAAAAGCTGCCCCTCCAGTAACACTGATCCCGACAGCAGGAGACCCGACGAGCGGAACGAGAACGTGTACAAGGGTATTAAATACAGTGGATGAAGATGGTTTTTATACAGTATTTACGCCAATCGATGTGGTGGGGATTTCATCAGAGGTGGGTGAGGGTGTTCTTTTATTTAATACATCACAGGGTGTTTTAAAACCCGTTTGGTACGATCTTGATCAAGCGAGTATTCCCCTTATGGGAGTCCGTGCAAGTGGTCTTTTAATTGAAATACTTGATTTTTGGTGTGGGTACAACGAACAGTGGTATCACAAGCACAAAACAATTAAAACAACCCAAAACGCCAGCTTATCCGTACAAAGCGTGACACTTAGTAAAAGTCAAATAGTATTTACACAGGAAAGTACTACTTCTACAAGAACCCTTACGTACACAATTAAAGACACGTTTTATTAACCGTTCTTGACATATCATCTATTTACCTTTTACCCTTAACACTTATGGAAAAACGATTCTCAAAAACAATTACAAACGCCAAAACTGGTCGCACACGCACGGTGAAGTTTGGGCAAGCAGGAAACGCAGCGGATGGGGGTGATCGCATCCGACCCAACACCGCCAAAGCTGATGCTTACTGCGCCCGATCCAATGCTATTAAAGGCGACTGGCGTGACGACCCGAACTCGCCCAACAACCTAAGCCGCAAGAAGTGGAACTGTAAAGGCTCCAAATCTGGTTCTTGACTTAGGGCATAATTCAAAGTAGCATTAGCGCGTGAAAACCAAAACGCAGAAACAAGTTGCTTATCTTCTTAGCAAGGTAAGTCCTTTAACTGGCAAAGGACAAGGCAAGCTCAAGCGCGAACTTCATAGCGGCACCGTAAAAGTTAAACCAAACGCCAAGTAAGTGGAACCAATCCTTGTAAAGCCAAAAATAACGCCGCAAGAATCCTTACGCCGAGCCCAAATCGAGCGCGGGGTTGTTCCTGCAAACTTGCCCGAAAACGCTTATAATTTAATTAGGGGTTACGAAGGTTATAAACCTGCGGCGTACCAAGACTCAAACGGCAAGTGGACAATTGGGGTTGGAACATTAATTGGAAAAGGCTCGGACTCCGACCTTAAGTCTAGTCCATACTACAAAAAGACTATTAATGAGACTACAGCTAAGTCCTTGGCCCAAACCAAAATTACTGAGAAAATAAACCTTATTAAGGTCTTGGTTGGCGAGTCTACGTTCAATGAGTTTTCGCCAAATCTACAAGCTCACTTGGTTTCTGGGGCTTACCGAGGAGATATTACGGGTTCCCCAAAAGCAATTCAGTTTCTGAAAAATCAACAGTTTGAACAAGCCGCTAAAGAGTACTTGGACAACGACGAGTACCGCAAAGCCAAAGCAAAAAAGAATGGAGTTGCTCCGCGCATGGAAGCCGCCGCTGCTATTATTAAAAGTGAAAAGCCAAAGACCTTTCAAAATGCCGTTGAATATAAATTTAACCAAGCGTTTAATTCAAAATGAAATTAGCCGAGCTAAGCTCTAAAGTTCAAAAAAAAGTTCAGTATCTTTTGAACTCGGGTACCAACATAAACTCTAATCAGAAGTCTACGTTGCGTAAGAAAATGGAAACAAAAGCCAAGTAAAACAAAACCATGCACGCAACCACTTTAGGACAGTTAAGCCAATCACTTTCAACGTATACCGGGCCGGGCCAAAGCTTTGCACCAGTTCTTAATCAGGCGTTGGAAGTAATTTACGGAATGGGTATTTGGCGGGACCTTACCGTTCAAGGAACTTTTGATTGCAGTAATGGTTACTTTACCTTGCCGGACCAAGCCGACACAGTTCTGTTTGCTTCGGTGGATAACCAGCCAAGCCGCGTGCACAGCCTTTGGCACGACTACCGCGCAGTGGGGGCCAATTACGACTCCACCCTAAACTTCGGTTTGGTGGACGACGGGTACCGCCCAGTTTTAAATGAAATCTTGGACCTTGATTCTTTACTTACAAACGCTGGTGTTATTTACGTTACGCCCGCCGAGGACTCAACAAATACAACTGGAATTAGTTTTAACAACGGCGAAAGTATTACTGTAACCAGTTATAGTTCACCGAACAGTGCGCTCCAAGTAGCCACAAATAATGCTACCGACGGGAACTTTGATCTTGGCGCAACGGTTAACGGAATTCAGTCAATTCAGTTTTCGAGTCTTTTAAACCGATACGACTTGCGCTTAAACATGACTGGGTACACCGGAACTAGCGGTAAGATCTTTGCCACGGTTGGCCCCGGAGACGGAGTTACCCGTTTCCGCAGGTACCGCGTACCGCAAGCAAGCTCCGGATCCTTTGTGCACGTATTGTGCAAAAGACGCTTTGTGCCTGTTTATGACGACAACGACGTTGTTTACATTTCGCAGATTTCTATTCTTAAGCACGCAATGCTTGCTATTCTAGCCGAGGATAACGCTGACTTGGAACGCTCGGAAATCCATTGGGGCAAGTGCCGCCAGTACTTGGACGAGCAGCTCGATCAGTACCGAGGCCCTGCCCGTCCAAGCCTAGACCTTCAACTTTACGGAGAAGGTATTTACGCCACGCGGAACCAGTACTAAAGGTTTAGCCCTTCGGTTAACATTTCCCTAAACACGGCGTGTATGTCCATTTCGGTAACGTAACCCCCGTTTTCTACAACTACGTCCGCGCACGAGTCCATCCAAATAAAAGCGTATTCTTGTTCTTCGGAAGGTACACGCCCAACGCAGTCCATGTCTATGTCTAGGTCTTCTTCGTCCGGGCTTATAATGCACTGAAAACCTAATTGCCAGTTTTTCCCGTACAAAGCAAACGATAATTTATTGTCCATAATTGAGCAAGAGTTTCTAAGTTTCATTCGGCCCTGTTAATTTGAATTGTCCAAATCCGTCCGCTTCCAGTTGACATACTATTAATCTTCCGCGCCAAAGCGTTACTTGCTGAGTACTCTTCCGCGCTGCTAAGGTCTCGCTGCAAGCGCATTGGTTCGCGCACCACTGGGAAACCTCGGAGCTCGTCAATACGGTTAATTTCAACAATTAGCTGGGTTGTGGTGCCCGTCCACACTTCGTGGTTCGGGTTAGCGTCCGAGTAGTACTTAAGGAAAATGTCTAGGAGCTCCGTGGATCCCTGCCTAGTGCTAGAATCCCTTGCAGAATTCTCAACCATTGGGTGGAAGTAGCTGCGGATGCCGTAACGTGCGCTACCCAAAACCGCTTGGTTCGGCTCGTAGTCCAAAAGCCAACGCGCAAAGAACGGCAGCTCGCGCCGGATTAAAGCCTCTTGCTGTTCGTTTGGCAAGAACTCGCGGCACGAGTTTTGCGCAATACGGAAAGCCATAAGCTTGTCTCGGTTCGAACTTTCCAAGGTTGGAATCATGCTTAGGCTGTTTGCGTCTTCGTTTAAAGTAATAATAGCGCGGCCGTACCAATTAATGTCGGTGCGGTCCGCGTACTTTGCTTCGACTTGAATGCGCGGGTTAGCCACTAGCTTTTTAAGCATTTCCACAAACTTGCGGTGGTCCGCAAAGTTGGTTGCGGAAACAGAGTCGTCCACGGTCCAAACCGGAACCTCGCTTAAGGCTTTGTTAAACGTGGTTTTTGCGCTTAGGTACTCGCTTGCGTCGGCGTGACCCCCCAACAAGTTGCCCACAATAAACTGGCTAAGCAAGGTCTTACCGCGCCGAGGAGGCCCAGCAATAATTACGGCGTGACCGCTAAGCTGACGCTTGTAGTACGATGCTTGGTAAGCCCGGCTAAGCCACGCGTACCAAAATTCCAAGGGAGTGCATCCTAGCTCGTCTGCAATTGGGTCAAAGAACCTTTGGAAGAAGCTGTGCAGCCAAGGCCAGTCTGAAGGCTCGCCAGTTACCGCAGGAACCAAAGCCTTGCAACGGCTGGTGTTTACCAAGCGTCTTCCGTCCGACTCAATAATTAATCGTTCTTCGCGGAACACAAAAGGAGCGGCCCCGTCAACGCGGTTGTGCGTAATAATGTGGTGCAAAGCCGCTTCGATTTCCGTTACTTTCTGGCCCTTCTTTTTCTCTTGGCTAAACCCGGCCATTTTTAAGTGCAGAATTACGTTGTCTCGGATATTGCGAATTGGTCCTAGCGGACCTGTAATCCAAAAGTCTCGGCCGTCGTACCAAATATCGCTTACGCCCTCGACCAATCTTTTTGTTTCAAATTTCTGAACAAACGTGTTGCCCAAGATTTCACGCCAGCTAACAAAAGGTGCTCCGGCTCGGTCGCTGTAACAGATCATTCCTTCGGCCTTTACCATTGCTCCGTCCCGCTCAACTCCGTCTTCAATCCAAAACAAAGGGCCTCTGGAACCTTCCACGAACTCGCCTTTCCAACGGTTTGGCCAACGCTCCGCAACTTCAGCGGCTACTACGTCCAAGGGAACCGATACGTCCGTAACAATCTTTTTGCCTGTGCCAACCTTAAATAACGCGGTAAGCCCGTCCCCCGCAGAAATCTGGCCACCAAAGTTTTGCCAGTTGGTTCCGGCTTCGAAGTACTGGCTGGGCTTGGTGCTTGTTGAGTCGTAACCAGCGTATAGCTTTTGCGCATTTACAATTTTGCTAAGCTGCTCCAAAACCAATTCGGCTGTGTCTTCGGTAACCATTAAAGGCTCGGCCAGCTCCCAAACCAAGCGTAGGTGACCGCTCCACGTTTTAATGGCCCACGTTGGCATTGGACCTGAACCACGCTTCTTGTTTACAGTTTCTTTAAGCGTGGCCCAATCAACGGGTACGTCGTAGTCCACAACAAACGCGTGCAGCTTGCAAGGTGGGTTTTGAACGCCCACGCGCTCGTTTGGGTTAAGGCCCTCCACGCCTGAAATAAAGGCGTGCTTGGTATCCACGCTAGCGCACCAAGCTCGGAAAGCTGATTTGCTTTTAAGGTCTGGATAATTGCAAACCCACACGTTTGGGTCAAAAGGGCTTGCTGCATCGGAACGAAGGTTTGGTATTAGGTAGTATTTCATGGAGTTGGTTTGTTGTTATTTGGTGTTTGGTGTTTGGTCAAGAAATTATTTTGAATAAACTTTAACGGTGTGCCCTTCCGCGTCCAAGGGTATGTCTGGGACCCAAGGCGGTGGCGTGCGCATAAGCGCAACCACGTTGGTTAAAGTGCTTTGTGCGTCCGCGTCCGCGCACTCAATTACCACTTCGTCGTGTACGTGCAAAATGATTTTGTGTCCGGCCTCCTCGATTTGGCGTAGGTGGTAGCAAAAAATATCTCTGGCCAAGCTCTGGCTACAGTTCTCGGTAAGCATTCCGTGCCAAGGCCGTACCAGAACAGGCCGTCCATTTCGCACCATTGTGCAAACCAAAGCGTCTGCGGTTTTGCTAACGCTTTTGTAGTGCATGGCGTTTCCGCTGGGCAGCTCAACGCGGTACTCACCGGACTTGGACGACATTTTAATTTCGCGTTCAAACTTGCGCCAGAGCTCCACAACCTTGTTCATTTTGGTTTGGTAAAGCCTTATACTTTTTGTGGCTTCTTCCAAGCTGCACTTCATAATCATTGCGTACTTCTTTGCCGAGGCCCCGTACCCGCAACCCAAAACCATGCCCTTTACCGTTTGACGCAACGCGGGATTCGAGGCTTTCATTGAGCCTTGTCCCTTGCTCCAAAGCCCAAAACGAATTGCAAACGCTTCGTACATATCGTCCGTGCCGCGAATTTCTTTTAGGGTATCCCAGTCCTTGGCCAGCCAGCACAAAGTACGAACTTCGATTTGGCTAAGGTCAACAACTACAAAGCTGGATCCTTCCGGAGCTACAATTTGCGCACGCAAGTCCACCCCGAACATTTCTTTGCGTGGCAAGTTTTGTAAGTTTAAGTTGCCGCCGCTTCCACTAAAGCGTTTGGTGTGGGCTCCGCAGTACATTAGGCCGCCGTAGTACCGGTTGTTAAAAGTTCCTTTTTCAAAGGACTCAACCTTCTTTAGCAACGCATTAATCCGGCGGTAGCTACGCACCGCGTAAACCCAAGGAAAAGTCTCGGCGTGCTGGTCTAGCCAAGCCTCGCACTCTTCGTCTCCCATTGCCCAGCTCTTTGGCGGTATAATTCCGGCTGCGCGGCAAGCCTTGTTTGCTTCGGTTCGGCTTAGCAAAGCCCCTGAGTCTCGCCAAGGAATAGCTTGCTGGGCCTCAAAAAGTGCCACGCGCAAAGTGCCAGCGTTTTTTTCAATTAGCATTTCGTCCACAGGAATTCCTCTGCGGCAGATTTTGCGGGTGTGTGCGCTGTAGTACCGCTCGTATTCTGGCCACTGACTACCCAGTTCTTGCCAGAGCCTTAAGCACCAGCGGCTATCGTCCAAAGCGTAAGCTGTAACCTCTGCTTTGAAATCGGGCTCCATTATTTCCCAGTTCAGGCCCTTCATGTTGTCCCGAGTTTCTTTGCTTAGCTCAACTCCAAAGACTTCTTTAACAGCGTTTTTTAGGGCCCGAGGCTTTCCTAGAAAGGCCGCAAGGTCCGCCGTGCAATGCCATTCCGCATAATTAACAGAAGCCCACCAGCCTTGCTCGACCCCGTACAAATACAAGCTCTCATCAAAAGACGCGTTGTGACTTAGAACCAAATGACCTTCCAGCAATTGCCAGTTAAATTTGGTTGGGTCTCCGCACCACTCGTAACCGTCGCAGCCAACCACGGAAACCATGTAAGCGTTAAATTTAGGGTGAGCAAAGTACCCGCGAGGGCCGTAAACAGAAATGGAACAGTCTTTGTCGTAGTACGATTCAAAGTCAACAGCGTATGTAATCATAATTTTGTGCGTTAAAAAGGTGCCTACCGCAACCAAGGCAATAGGCACCTTTGTTTTTAGGTTTTATTTTTACTCAACAATTTCAAACTCAAGCTGTTGCGACTGGCCGCTAAGCTTTGTAATTTCGTTGTCAAGCGCGTTGCGCACAGCGCAAAGGCCGTGCAATTGTGTAATAAGCTTGCTGACGTTGTCTTCAAGCTCTTCACATACCCCGTTAATGCTTTCGCGCTCCTTCTTAAGGATCGGCAACGGGTTCGGATGTTCTGCTATTTGTAGGCTCATTGTCCAATTACTAAACGGTTAATAAATGTAAATACCGCTGGGTCTTGCGTACGATTACTACGGCCAAGAACTGGCACGTACCAACTATAGCGTCCGCGCTCCAAAAGAAGCGAGCCGAGGTTCCAGCTCTGACCAGTTAAGGTTAGGTTTGGATTTCCGGTGTGGAAGCTATTTACAATTTTAAACGTGTGGTCATAAGCAAAGCTTTGAACCGTGAGCTTTGCCAATTGATAAGCGGTATCGCCTACCAAAAATGGGAACAACTCAGCGGCCTCTTCTTCGTCAATTGAGCTAACGCTTGGGTCATAAGGAACCAACAAAACAATATCCGCAACAGGAATAATTGGGAAGTTGCTTTCACGTTTTAGCTCCGCAGCTTGTTCTGGAGTATTTGCATACTTTGCTTTGTGCTCACCTTCAAACGGAACCTTTTCGGTCCAGCTTTTGCTAATAGAAACAACCGTTACTGGCAATTTGTTTCCGGGCTTAAGGATTGCGGCTCGGCGGTCCAAAACAATATCTCCGGGGTGGCCTTCGATTTCGCTCATTTTTTGAATGCAGTTCAAGCGGGGGATATGGAAATCCTCCGAGTTAAAGCCCGAATTGTAGTTCGGGGCTGTAGCTAGTTCTGCTGTGGCGGGTACAACCAGTTCGGCTGTAACTACTTCTGTTTCTTTATTTAGTGTTTTCACTTTTCTATTTTCGTTGTGGCAATCCAATTTATTTTAGGCTGGCGTTCCACGTTTGGCCTTAGTCTTGGGCCAAGGTAAACCGTTCGGTTCCTTTTTCCAAAATTTCTTCAGCTTCGAGTTCCAACTCAAACTTGCGACTCCATTCAGTTTTCTTTCCCTTTGGTGCTCTAGACGCGTACAGGTCGCGAACTTTGGCAACTGGGATTTGAACTAAGTCCAGTATTGAGTTCTGGTCAATTCCGAGCTCGTTTACATAATCAAAGAATGCTTGCTTGTCAACAATTACTTTTGTTGCACCCATACTTTTTAAGCGCAAGCCCGGCAATTCAAAGCCTTCCTTGGCTTTCGCTACTGCTTTAGCGCGGATTCCTTCCGCCCATTTTTCAATAATTGAAGCAATAACATAGAGTTTGGCCAAGACTTCTAGGTCCTCGATTTCTTCAGTAATTAAAGTTCCTTCCGGTAAAACATCCGGTTTGGATCTTTTAACAATCTCAATGGCTGTGTGGCCAAGAGCGGGGCAACGGTCTCGGTGCAAGCAGTACTGGCACCCGCTGTTAATATCCAAGTCATCTACTTCTGGAATAGTTTTTCCGGTCCACAACGGCCGGACTCTTTGCCCCGCTTGAATTACCAAAGAAATTTCTTCCACGTACTCCGGTAACTGGTCCCGCGTGTACTCGCCAATTAAAAGCTCGCCGCGCTGGGGCAAACTGAAGCTCGCAAAAATAGTTTGGACTTCTGGGAATTGTTGAAATACGCCAACGGCGTATGCCTTACTTTGCCAGTTTTTAGGCGGCGCATCTACCCGACCAATTCCAGTTTTGTGGTCGTGTAGAACCGCGTAAGTTCCGGCAACCGCCACAATGTCTGCGGTGCCAAAAGTTTCGCACCCGTTTAATTGCATTTCCAAACGAATTTCTTGGTGCACGGTTGGCTGGACCCCAGCCTTGTCGTGTAGGTACTGCAAGGCACCTTCCATGTCCTCAATTAGCTTGCGGTAGATTTCTACTTCTTGCTCGTTGTGCAACGCGCTAGGGTCTAGGACTTCAACCGCTTCGTGGATCCGCGTGCCCATTTCGGCTGCCGGGTTTGTGCCTCCTTGGCTTTCCCAACCCGCGCAAGCGTGGACGTACTTTAGGCTGCTTGGGCCGAACTCGGCGTGGGCTCTTTCTGAATGGTCTGGTGTATTGCTCATTTTTTGTGTGTGTGAAAACGCTTCTTATTCTACAATTTTGTTTCGGTCAACTAAAATTATTCTCCGTGCAGTTCTTTAATGTTTTTGCACTTGCGTACAACCGCTTGTACAACGGCCTCTTCAACTGTATCGGCAGCAACAACAATTTGTTGCAAAGCGTCGGACTTCGCTCCGTTCCGGTGTATACGGCCCAGAACCTGCAAGTGTGACTTAGCATTAAAAGTTGGGCTAATTAAACTTACTCGCGGCCTTACTCCGTTTACGTCGTGCAAGGAAAGTCCGGTCCCGCCAGCTTCAATATTAACAACCAAAACTTTGTCTTGGTCTTTTTGAAATCGGTCTATTGCTTGTTGACGGACCTCTGCCGTTTGGCCGCCCTGAATAACGCGGCAATTTAAGTGTTCAACCAAGTCTGCGGCTGTTTGCCTAAAATTTATAAACAACACAACGGCCAAGCCTTGTTCTACGTAGTCTTCAGCCAACGCAACTAGCTCGGGAACCTTGCCCAGCTCGGCTTCTTGTCGGGCCCGTAATAGCCGCACAATAAAGATCTCCTCTTCAGCTCCGTCCTCTAAAATTACAGCGTCTTCAATATAGCTTAGCAAAGCCTTTTCGCTTAATTTGTTTTTGGTGTACGCCGCGCCAACAGACTTTAAACAATTTACTGGCAAAATTTGAACTCGGTTGTCTTTAAAAGAATCCGGAAAATCCGCAACGGTTAAACGAAATCCGTTTTTGTTTATTTTGTAAATCTGGTCCTTTACGTCCTTAAGCTTTTTTTGGTTAATTAAGCACCACGCGCCCCAAATATCTGGCTTGCAACCAACCGTGTACATCCAGCTCTGCCAACTCTTTAATTTGCCGTTGCTGTTATTTAAGTTGTGTAGGCCCAAAGCAAAACCAATTGAGCGCATTTCGGTTGGGTCTTCACAGGCTGTTGCGCTTAGCAGGTGGACCCTAATGCCTTGCTGCTTAGCCGAAATTAAAAGCTGGGCGTTTTGCGTAAACGGGCTTTTGCACTTTTGCACTTCGTCAAAAATTAATAGGGTGTTGGGCGGCAACCGCCACCGCATAATCTTTTTTCCGGCCTTCTTTAAAAATTCAGTTTTTCCGTTTCGTATTTGCTCGTAGTTTAGTACGAACAAAGGTTCTACTCCGTGCAGGGCTAGCTCACGTTTCCAGCTTGTAATAACCGCTTTTGGGCAAACCACGGCAAACGGTTGACCCAAACTTTGGATCAGGTGAGCCGAAACTACGGTCTTGCCAGTTCCAACAACGCTGCTATCCAAGGTACCTTGGCCTTTGTTTTGGGCTTGCACAAAAAATTCTAAGGCCGTTTGTTGCGCGGGGTATAAAGTTTTCATAAAGCAGTATAAATAATCCAGCCAAAGTACTCGTACCCGCTTGGGTCCACGGCGTACGGTTCTTGTCGTACGGCTTTAATTATGTGGTTGGGTAGGCCGGGATTGTATTGGTTCAAGGAAGTTCCTACCAAGAACTCGGTCGAAGCTGTTTCGTCCACGTTAAGGCTTACCAGCCACTTTCCGGGCCCTAGTATTTCTATTTCTACGGGCAGGTCTTCTTGGTTCAAATATGATATTTTCATTTGCGTAAATTGCAATTAAGGATGCGTCAATTATTCCATCGTGCGGTACTTTTCCGCGTCCAACGTTCCACTTCTGTTTCGGCCAACGCTTGCTTGCTTTATCCAAAGCGATTATTTTTGTCAACCCTTTTGTTTTTCTTACACCCAACATTGCGTCTTGCCAGTCCTTTACCTGAACCCGAATACACGGTACTTGTAAAACGGTGCACGCACCTACAATTTTGCCAAAACTTAACATCATGCTCCGCATTGATGCCAAGGTCGCGGCAAAGTGCAAGGGCTCTTCAATTGCAACGGTTGCGTTTGGAAATTGTTGGGCCCAACTTAAAACTGCTTGTACGTCAATTTCGTTTTTAAATCCAAATGGCTTACAAGGCATTGGGGCCAGCCCAACAATTTCCAAAGATTCACGGTTCAAGGCGCACAAGCCTCCGTTAAGACCATTGTCGATGCCAATAATAATTTGCATCCAAAGGTAATAACGTATTTGCTTGCTAAAGTCAATACGCTATTCAAACAGCTCGTCTTGTATTTGTTTCTTTAGTTTGTCCAAGTCTTCCCAGACTTTATCCAAACGATCCGCTGCGGTTTGCACTTGTTCCTCCAACATTTCGTCGTACTCCATGTACATATCCCGCCAGCGGGTAGCTTCTTGCGCCCATAGATCTCGTTCCGCAGTAAGCTCGTCTACGCGCTCCTGCAACTCTACTTCTTTTGTTGTTCTCATCGGTCTAGTGCTGGTATGTCAAAGGTAAAATAATGATCAAATTCCAACAGAATGGCGGCTACAACTTCGGACTCAATAGCGTCGTGTGTAGGATCATCTTCGTGTTTGTGCGCTCTTCGGATTCCTTTTATGGTTCCAGCTTCAACGGCATCTCTTAATATGTTGTATATGTTTGGTTTCATAATATTTGAACGTGTGACAATTTGTAACGGTTTAGTTATGGTTTTCATCGCGGTAAAGTTTGTCGAGTTCAGCTAATGCTGAAACCACATCTTTTTCTGAAAGGCTTATGTTTCTAGCTATGTATATTTTAGCGCAGATTTTACCTGCTCCCACATACTTTTCAGCTAGCCGTTTCTGAAATAGCAATTCGCTGCATAGCTCCTCTATTCGGTCTGCTGCCTCCGCAATGGCAGCGTTGGCTAAGCCATCTCCGCTTTGAATGTCGTTAGCTAGTACGCGTAACGCGCCAATAATTGTTTCGGTTTTACTTCTCATGCTTTTTGTAATTGGCTAGCATTTTCATTGCAGTTTTTGTAATCAATTGTAGCTCGTCAGGATCTATTTTTATAGTTTGCTCGTTTTGAGTAAGTACGATGAATCCCCCAGCAGCTTCATCGTCGATGGTGATTGTGATAATTTCGTCGCCAAATACAGGGTTTCGGTCATCCATGTGTACGACAGTGCTTATGATGCTTGTTATGTATTTACTCATTGGCTTGGTTTATGTACGGTGATGTGAATTCTTGTCGGTTGTGACCCCAGCGGCCTATATGTTTTCGTTCGGGCTGGTTAAGCTGTAACAGGTTTAATAAATAATCCCGCTCCAAAACTAACTCAGCGTGTCCCTTTTGCCAGATGTGGCAGCTACGGATGGCCTCGTCGCGTTGGCGTTCTAGCTTCCTACACAAGCAAACTACTGCACTCGTATATGTAGCCTTACTATTCAAAGACCAATAATCGTCCTCTAGGAATCTTATGTGCCTGTTTTCTTTTACGCATTGGTCTGTTTCTGGTGTGTCAGTCATTGTAACACCTCCTGCACCGTAATGATTTTCGGTGACATACCATTCGTCTGTTTCTGGTGTGTTAGTCATTTGCGTTTGTGGATTGGAGTGCCTCCTCAGCTTTTACTTTGGTTTTCTGCGTTAGACCGATACCTAGAATGTACTCCAGTGCCTCCGCTAGCCTGTCCCGTTGCTCGGTGACGGCGGTTAGTTCGCGTTCTAATTGTTCAGCAAACTCTGTTGGAACTACATCCCATGTTCTAGGTTCGGGCTTGATGCGGTAATTTTCTAAGTCGTCGTTGAACCCTATCTCCTCGTCCTTTTCAAAGTCCTCCCAACTTAGGCGATTGTATTTATATTGTAGTTGCTTACCATCAATTAGTGCTTGGATGAGTGGTAGGAATAAGTGTGCGTTTTCTTTGTTCATATTGTTTTATTTAATAAGGTTCACCGTGCCACTCGCAGCCTTCGCAGATCCAGCCCAATGTATGGTGATTGATTTTAATTCTGCCACAAGTGCATTCTTGCTTACGTTCATCTTTGCGACGGTAAACATTTGATGCTGATGCTGTACACCCCCAAACTGGGTTATAGTTTGTGGTATACCACCTATTACCACCGTAATACTCATCCCCTTCCTGTATTACTTCTCCTTCTTTAAGAAAGCGGTACTCTGTTTCAACAGGTTCTCTATGAAAGCGGTACTCTGCTTTAACAGGTTGTTTTGAATCTTTAGCAGGAATTTCAACGGGTTCTACTTTTCGGCGGTACTTTGCCGCTTCAGTATTGTGGAGCGACAAATGTCCGATATTTGTAGGAATCCACATATCTACTGATTCAGCATAAAACTCATCACCAGCTTCAATAGGCTCCCCTAATTCAAGAACCCTATACTCTGTGCGCTGGACTGTGTACTTAATAGGCGCAGGCTTATCCATTTTGCTAACTGGCGTATTAGGCGGCGTTACATTACGGTCATCCTGTAACGTGCCGCAGTAGTCTGCATCCAGTAGGATGTTGCAGCTACAGGCAACGTGTGCCAGATGCGAAATACCAGATTCAGGGTCCAAGTTTTCACCGTCTCGCCACGCGTTTAAATGACGCAGGATAGCGTTGACATACGTCGAAGCGCACACACCAGTTTTGCGCCAGTTGTAGGGGCCGTACTTATCGGAACCTAACTTGTGTACCCACGCGGTCTGCTCCATTGCATACGGTGGGATTAAGCCTAACGGTGTTTTCAGTGCGCCAGCCGCGCCTTTAGGATCATTTGGATTCGTGTTCATAAATAGTTATGGTTTGCTGTACTTGCTCGTCAGTAAGTCCACGATGCTTTTGTAAAAGTTTGTGGTCAGTGAAGATTTCATCGGGACGGTCACTAGTTTCACGGCTTTGGCAAGTCGTCGTCGTTGTTACGTCTAATGGCCGCGTCCCATAGGTAGACCACGCCCACAACGCCCAAGCTCCAAAGGAGCGCAAAGATTAGTATTTCATTCATAGTGTTTTTGTTTTAGTGCTAAAACATCCAATATGGATGTTTTAACTGTATTGGACGTTTTCACCGTTCCGTGAAAACGTAGTTTTTAGTGTTTTTGTTTAGCGGCTTAAACGGAGCCGTCCGTTTTCGTCATAGTACCAGTATTGTTCTCTCATAAAAGTGGTCAGCGAGCGGGGTTATCTACCCGCGTCTACCCGTTTATCGGTCGGGCCGACTTCGATCAAGTCCATCGCTGTTTGTTTTTTATCAAAAAGAATGTGTATTTCTAAGTGCCGCAGCTCGGCAACCAGCTCCATGTACTTCTTAGCGGTGGCTGCGTCAGTGCCGAAAGCCAGTTCTTTCTCCAGACACTTTGGGCATTCCAAACCGCCCCTGCTGAACTCGGCGCACCCTTCAGTGATGCAAGGTGAAAAAGTGGTGGGCCAGCGCGGATACTGGCGTTGTATTGCGTTAAGCAAAAACTCTTTGTGGTGGGTCTTCATGGCTTTCCTCTGTAGTAGGGGTGTTGTTCAATTTGTGCGTACAGTCGTTCGCTTTCCACTTGGTTACCTTTTGTAACCGACTGGTGGTATTTCGCCAGAAGCGCGTCCAACGATTCGGGTTTCGTAATTGAATCATACGCCGCCCTAAACGCCGCGCCCTTTACGGCGCGGGGCAAACTTCCTTTTCCTGCTCCACTTCCAAAACTCATGTTCAGACTCATAGTTGAACCGAACTTGGAAAGCAAGAAAAAAGTTAATAAATTTTTAATCTACAAATTCAGCGTCAACCGTAACTCCAGAAGTCTTTGGCGATCCTTTAGTTAGGACGTTTAAGTTAATAGCCAAAGCACCACCGCCGCTGCCCTTGGTGTTTAAACCCAAGTTCTGTCGAATCATGTCGTTTAAGGTTGCAAGGTCCCGCACGGTTTTTATGGCCGGAGGCATTGCCGCAACGCCCTTAAGCATATTAAGTCCCAAAGCAACAATAATGGCTTGGTACTTGTCAACCGTGTCTCCGGGCCGGGACATTGCGTCTTCAATGGCCCCCATAACTTGCTCGGCATTTAAAAGCCTTTGAACCGGACTCGGTTCCAAGTCCCCGTTTATGTGCGGTTCCGCAACGGCCACCGTAACCACGGCCGGATTAAGGATTTCTTCTGGGCTTCCCGCTGGCAGCGCGGAAGTTAAGGCCCCGCCGTGTACGGTTCCGGTTGCACGGCACCAACGCCGAACCGTGCTAGAGTTAACGCCAATTGAACGAGCAATGTCAGGAATGGCGTGGCCTTGCGCGTAAAGGTCAACCGAACGTTTGCGCACAATGGCTGGCTGGATCCGCCCAGTTTTAGATTTTGTGGTGGTCATTAATTTTCTGGTAAGGGGTCATACCCGCTAAAAACGTATGCGTAAGCAAGCTCGTCTAAATAATCGGGCAACGAGGTTCTTTCAACCAAAGCATCAAAAAGCTTTTCGAGCTTTCTGGTGTGACCCAGCTCGCGCACGTATTCCCGCAACTCATCGTATTCTGAACGGTATGTAACTAAATGTTCTATGAACCTTGTTTCCATTAGCTGCTACATTAAAAGCAAAACAGGCTTGCTTTTGCAAGCAAAAAATGTTTTGCTCCGCAAGTGAAAAATAAATATGACCCTATTTTGCTAGCAAACGGGCAATGGGACGTTGGCGGAATTTTGGTAACCGAACCGTGCAACGAGCTTAGCGCAATGCTGTACGCTTTTGCCGAACACACAATTCCTTCGGCCAGATCGTACTTGTTTTGGTGCATTGCGGACGTTCTTTGGAACGGACCGGAAAGGCCCAACCCCTTGTTCGAACGACACCCTTGGGCCGAGCAAATGATTAGCGCGGCTGCAAAGGAAAAGTACTTGGCAATTGGTGGAGCGGCAAGTAGCGGAAAGAGCTACGTTATGGCTGGTTGGGCCGTGGTAAACTGGCTAGCCGCGCCGGACCGAACCTTGATTCTTGTAACGTCAACCACGTTGCGCGAAGCGCGAAAGCGTATTTGGGGCGCGGTTATTACCTTGCTAACTTCTGTTCCCGGCTTACCAATCAAGATACGAGATTCAATTGGATCCGCAAACTACGTGGACAACAACGGCGTTATTTTTGACCGAGCGGGTTTGAGCTTAATTGCTGCTGAAAAAAGTAAGACCCGCGAAGCTAGCGGCAAACTTATTGGTATTAAGCAAGAACGCGTAATACTGGTGGCGGACGAGCTTAGCGAGCTTAGCCACTCAATTATGCAAACGGCTTTAAGTAACTTAAGCTCTAACCAAAACCTGCGCGTGGTTGCCATGAGTAACCCTTGCAGTAGATTCGATGCTTTTGGGGACTGGAGCGAACCCAAAAATGGTTGGGACTCAATTGTTACGGACCGCGATATGCACTGGCGAACCAAGTACAACGGTTTGTACTTGCGTTTTGATGCGGAGCAAAGCCCGAACCTTTTTACCGACGACAACCCGTACCCTTGGTTACCTACCAAAAAACGAATTGACGAAGCCAAACAAAACTTGGGCGAAACAAGCCGTGGCTATATGCGTATGTACCGCGCCGTTTTCTTTGACTCGGACGAGGCCGAAGGCGTGTACGGAGAAAACGAGTTAATGCGTGGCGGGGCCCTACAGAACGTCGTGTTGCGGGACACTACTAAAATGGCCGCGCTGGATCCTGCATTTACAAACGGCGGGGACCGAACAATGCTAAGGTTTGGCGAGGTTGGTTACGATGACCGAGGCCAGTACGTTTTGCAGTTTAAAGAATCCATTTTGCTTTACGAGGACGAAACAAATAAGGCCGTGCCCAGAACCTTTCAAATTGTGCAGCAGTTAAAGGCCGAGTGCCAAAAGCGCGGGGTTAAAGCAGAAAACGTGGCAATTGATGCGACCGGGGCCGGAGCTCCTTTTTGTGACGTTGTGGCGCAGGACTGGAGCCCAGAAATTTTGCGGGTAATTTTTGCGGGTAAAGCAACTGAACGCAGGGTAAGCATGAATAACCAAACGCCTTGCCACAACTTGTACGCGAACCGAGTAAGCGAAATTTGGTTTGCGGGAAAAGAATTAATTCGGTGCGGCCAGCTCAGAGGCGTGGACCAAGAACTTGCGCGGGAAATGACGGCCCGGCAATACGAAACTATTAAGGGCGGCGAAGGCTTGCGCATGAAGGTTGAGTCAAAACCGGACTTTAAAAAGCGAACGGGCTACTCACCGGACGGAGCAGACGCAGCTTTTTTGTTAATTGACTTGGCGCGGAACCGACACGGTTTAATTGCGTTAGAGCCTTTAAAAGACGCGGAGCCGGGGCAAGGACCGCGCAGACAAATGTCAATGCAAGACCTACAAATTCAAGAGCGAACCGCACACTCGGACCTTATTTATTTAGAGTAACTGTCTACACACACACCTACCACTTTGAAAAGTATTTCAAATGAAAAAGAAAAAAGGAATGTAATGGACAGTTGTTGTAGACAGTTATTTATATAACTCATTGTTTTACCAACAAAAGTTATATTGTTACAATAAAGGTCAAAACTGTCCAGTGCATGGTCTTTGGGGTTAATTAGAAAAAAGAATATATAAGAGGGTATGTGGTGGACAGTTTTAAACCTTTAAAGAATTTGCTTGCTTTTATACGCGCATAACCGTACATTCACCTGCATGAGTTTAATGAGTCAGTCAACGGGCCCCATTGCCCCCGAGTCAAGACGCTTGTTGCGTGAAGCACGGCGGATGCAGCGCGGCGGATTTACACAAGCCGCCGGAGCCCTTGCTGGGGCCAGCGCAGAACAAAAGCTCAAAGAGCCTAGCATTGGTTATTCCAAGGATAGGTTGTACGCCAGACAGCTTGAGTCTGACCTACAAGGCTCGCAAATGGCTCAAGAAGGAAGAGACCAAAAGGCCGTGCTTGAAGGCCGAATTGGTTTTGCCCAAAGCATTTTGGAACGTTCAAAGGAACCTACGTCCGGCGAAAACCTTTACGAAAAGACTTTAGCCGAAGCTCCTAAGTTTGGGGTTAGCCATGCACAACTTGCAGGTTTTTTTAAGCGCAAAGGCATAAGCTACGGCACCACCCCAAAACCACTTTAATAAAATGGCAACAACACCACCACCAGCAGCATCATCAGCAGCACCACCAGTGGTGGTGCCCGACTCGAATACCAAAACTAAAAAAACTAAGGATGAACTCCAAGCCCAAGCACTTAGGGATGCCGATAATGCACGCAGAAGGGATCTTGCAGCAACGGAAGACCAAAAGGCAACAAAAGAATCGGTTCAAAAAACGCTTGGCACGGAACTAACTTCTGGAGCACAAACTCGCGGACCCAAAGGCGCGGCTTTGCAAGGAAGCTCGGCCGAACGCGGCGAGCTAATTGGTATGCGTAACGGGGTTCCCATTTACGCAACCGCTGAAAGCCTTTACGGAAAAGCTCGACCCGCTGACACTCCCCTAGAGAAAGAGGTCCAAGGCCCGATCCGTTCGGCCGAAACAACGGAGGAACAACGCGCCGCGTACCAAGCACGCGAGGCTCCCAAGGCTGCTGCTGCTGCTGCTGCAATGGCCCCCGTAAAGCCAGCAGCTAGTTACTTTAACCCACAAGCTGCGGGGGCGTACGCCCCAGAACGCGCAAGGGCAAATGCTTTAGCTCGGCTTAGCTCGGCTACCGATTCCGTTAAAAGTTATCAAGATGCCCAAAAAGCTTTTCAAGCTAGTTTTGGTTCTGAAGACAGCGACGTTTCTTTTAATGAAAAGAAAAATAATCCAAACGCTATATACCAAAACGCCAACAGTTTAGGTCAAGCTGGCATAACTGCTAGTACACTTAGACGGGCCGCACCGTTAGCGCAAAGGGACTCAGGTCTATTACAAGCCCTACTGCAAGCCCGAAAAGTTGCTAAGGGAACTACCCGCCGTGTTGTTTCTCGCCGCCCAGCAACCATAGAAGAAAGCCGCAAAGCCCGACAAAGTAAGTAATGGCTCAACCCGCCCCAACTCCATTTGCAGTTGACTCGGATATTACGCCCTTGCAAGGACGTTACTTCGAATCCGTAACCCAGAACGTAAGCGACCCAAAGCTCCGCACCCAGCTCTACGATAAAGTTCGGGCTACCTTTGGCGGGATCCAACAAGCCCGAGACATTCAAAGGGCCAGGGCCCAAGAAGAAGAAGAACGCACCTTGTCCTTGGAACTGCGCAGGGCCCAACTGGATAACAGCCGAATGGAGTTAGGCTTGGCCAGAGACCGAGTCCGACAACAACAAGAAGCAACCGCAAAATCTCAGGAGTTCAACACGGCCTTGGAAGACTTCCAAAACTACGAGTTGCCGGGCTTGGGTGCTGAAGAAGCTAGGAGCCGCGTTAACTTACTCGGTAGCCAGTACTCAGACGTAATTGCTGCGGTTCCGGCGGCCAAGGCTAAAATAGATCTTTTCAATAATGCTTTTGAAGGTGCCCGACGATCTAACGCGTACGAAGCCGCCCGCGAAGCACAGGCTCAAAGACAACAAAACGCAGAAGCTAAAAAGAAATTTCAAGTTGACTCGGCAATTGCCGCTGGCGCAACTGCTGCGGCCAAGGGCTTGGTAGAAATTCTTGATTCTGATGACTTTGATTTTGCCAATAACTTTGATGAAATTGACGCACAGTTGAAAGATCTAGACAAAGCGGGTTACGTTGACGCGGATCTTAGACCCAGACTTCGTGAACAAGGAATCTACGCTTTAGAAACCGCCGAAGTTCCCGCCGAAGAAAAAACTGGAAAGTACTCTGGACCCAACAAGGTAAATCAAACAGAACAAATTGCTTTGCTTAAAGAACTAAGCAGAAGAGCTAAGGCCAAAGCCGCTAGAAAAGGTGCTGAGTTAATCGCGGCGCAGCCAGTAGAGTCTACAGCTCCGGCCCCGCCCGCGCAAGATGAATATGAGGCCGCTGTGCCGCCCGCACGCTAAGAATTTACTTGACTCCTGAATCGTTTTTAGCGTACGTTTACGGCATACGCTATGTCGGTAATTACAAAAGATCAAAACGGGGTTGAGTACACAATTGATAGTCTTTCTGATTGGGAAACCAAGCGAGGACAGCCAGCTCAAAGCAACGAAGACTTAGCTAGCTTTTTGAATTACGCGGTTGGCGCGTTTACCAAGGCCGGCAAAGACCCAGACGAAGCGTACGGTAGGTTAAGCCAGAATCTTTTCCGTACAGCCGTGGAACGTGGCTTTGTACAAGCCCCCGAGCAAGACGACCCAGAAGCAGATACAAAGCTTAACGAATCTTTCCGCACTTTCTCGGATCAAGTTACCCAAAGTACTTCGCCGGACTACGGCGTTTTGGCAAGTTCTTTAAGCAGAACCAACCCAGAAGCTTCCCGAGCTTTTCAAAGTTATTACGAGCAAGCCAATCAAGCCAAACTTGCAAACCAAACGGTTTTGCAATCTCCCGAGGAAGAAGTTAAGTTTAATGAACTTAAATCGCAGTTTGCTAATCCGGATCAGGTTCGGGACGCACGGATTCTGGCTGCAAAGGAAAAGGGCTTAAGCTACGTTGAGTACGTGGCCAACGATAAAGGCGACCGAGGAGTTTGGATTAACCCAGACCCCGCAGTGCCAAAAGACGCAAATTCTATTTTGGATTCGTACGAACGTTCGGACGGTTTAAACAGTCCAGTTACCTTAAAGTTTGCGCAGAAGCAAGTTCAGAAAAATCCCGGCCGAGATACAAGTCCTTACGAGGATACCCAACACGCCGAGCTCCAACAATTTATTACTGGGGCAAATGCGCGTGCAGAATCCACCGACCTAAGCGTAAGTGGTCCGGCTCTAGAAATGTTAGATGCGCTTAAAGCGGCAACCGAATTTCAACAAGAAGCATACGGGCAAGGCGCAAGTATTGACGAGGCTTCCCGTAAAGAAGTAACGGCAACACAACCATCCGTGTACGAATCGGTTGGTTCCCGAAGCTTTCTTGTTAGTACAGCTAAAACTGTAAACACAGGCAAAATTGCCGAGGCCAAACTAAGCAGTCTTTACGACAGGCTAAAGGAAGCTGAGCCAGACAACGAAATTTTTGCGCAGTACACCAAGCAGCAATTTGTTAATGCTGCTGGGGACTTGGTAAAGCAAAGCTTGCAGGTTCCGATTAACAACGAAGACCCAACAAAAAACTTTGTAAAGTTAAGCAACGGTACGTATACCCCGCTTGAGTCTTCCTCCATGCTTTCAAAAGAGAAGTTTGTTGAAGCTATGAACAAGCTTGGCTTGGACGACCGAGCAAAGGCTGCTGCTGAAATTACGCGCAAAGGTTATTTAGCCCAAGGTGCGGACGCTATTGAAGACGCTTTTGAAGAGTTTGACGAAGAGCGTTACAACAAGTTTCGAATGGAGTGGTTGGATAGCAGGACCCCCGCGCAAAGCTCTAGCAAAACCGACTTGCTTGAAGACTATATAGCTGAAGCTTCTAAGCGTAAAGACTGGAATGTTTTGGCCGTTAAAACAACGGGTATTCTTGGCTCGGCTGCTAAGTCGTTTAATCCAATTGTGTTTGCAATTGGTGGGGGCGTTAGCAACCTAGTTGGATTTGAAAAAGGGAAAGACTTTTTCTTGGACATGGCAATTGCGGATGCGGAGCTTGAAGCTCGGCGTGCTAAGTACGCGAATCTTTACGGTTCCGAATTAGGAACAGGCTATCAGTTTTTAGCGCAAGCCGCCCCAATAGTTGCGGACATTGCAATTACAGGTGGAGCTAGTAGTTTCGCAAAAGGCTTTGCACGCACAGCTTTAAAAGAAACTTTGGAGGCTGGAGCCGAGGCCGGAGCAACCGCACTTACGCGGGACTTAATTCCAGCTTCTGTAAGGGGCTTTGCTGGTAAGGCTGTTCAAAACGTAATTCCAACTTCCCTAAACGAGTTTGCTGGAAACATTGGAAAGAATTTTATTGCAAAAGCTTTAAGCCCAGAAACCCGCGCCCTTTTTGGCCAAAGTTATATCCGCCAGTTCGGTGAGGTTGGCGCAGCGGCGGTTAAAGCAGACTCAGCCTTGGTAAACAAAGTCTTTCGGGGTATTAAAGCCGATCTTGCTAACCGTGCAATTCCAATTGCTGTAGGTACGGTAACCCAACGCGCAACTAGCTTTGCTCGTTCCGCTGAAAGCCAGTACGTGGACACAACAATGGCCATGCGTTCCGAGCTAAACGCAGACGGATCGCGCAAGTTTACCGACGAACAAATTCATAAGTCCGCTCTTACGCACTCGTTAGTTGCCGGATCAATTACCGCGCTAGTAGAACAAGCTTCTACTAAAGTTTTTGGCCAAGGTGCTGACCTAGTAAGCTATGGCCACGTAAACCTACGCCAACTTAAGTTCTACACAAGCCGTGTAAGCAGCGCGTTGGAGCGTAGTAGCTTGGGCGGACAAGAAGTTCTTGGGGCCATTAAAGCGGTTGTTAAAGAAGCGGCTAAGGAATCCGGTTATGGTATTGTTAAAGAGGGCACTGGTGAATTTCTAGAAGAATTTACAGACACCTTGGCTCAAGCTGTGGCCAACTCCATGTTGGATAACAAAGAGCTTAATTTAGCAGACGCTTTAAAGGACGCGTTCCAAAGCGGTGTTATTGGTTTTGGTTACGGTACCGCTGTACCTGCCATAAACAACGCACGCAGAATAAACCAAGCCGAAGATCGCCAGCAAGGCGTAGCACAATCGGTTGAAGGTACTTTCTTAAGCAACGTAATTACTAAGCTTGAAAGTGACGGGCAAAGCCCCGAAACTGTTGCGGCTTTAAAGAACCGCTTGAAACTTGCAAACCGCAACTTTCAACCTGTAAGCGAAAGGATTCCAGTCCGTGCGGCTTCGAACGTGGTTACCGCTTTGGACCAAGTTCCGGAACAGCCAATAGTGTTTAGCCCCCGAGCCTTTGGTTCCGCCCCAAGCGGTTCTGTGGCCACCGCCTTGGCTGCAAAGAAAGCCGCCGAGCTCGGCGTTACCACCCAAGAACTAAAATCGATTCAAGGTTCGGGCAAGGTAAACAAACAAAACAAAACCACCATTACGCCAAACGACGTACAAACGTACGTTGCGCAACGCGCCGCCCAACTAGCGCAGGACAGCAACATTGACTGGGACAACCAAGCACAAGTTGAAGCTTACCTTACCCGAAACGGAGTTAAGTTTGTAAGCGAAGGCGCGGGTGAAAGCCCAACCGTGGACGAAACCCGTACCTTTAAAGACCTTAAAGGCCAGTTAGTTGTTATTAACGGAACACGCGGACGCATTCGAGTTGAGGAGGACGGGGTATTACTGGACCCAGAAACAAACGAGCCGCCAATTGAAGTTACTCCAAACGCGGATATGCTTGCCGTGGAGTTCGAGGGCTTTGAAGGAGCCGTTGCCGAACCCAGCTTGGTTAGCCCTCGCCGCGACGTACGCCGCGTTGCTCTTACCGTTTCGGACTCCGGCCAAATTGTTTATGGCAAGACCCGTTACGACGCGCCGACAAACCCGAGCTTGGTTAACGTAAAGGTTGCGGACAACGGCGACATTGATTCAATGTACGTGTTGGTGCAGAACAAAAACGGCAAGGCCGTTTATGCTTACGTTACTGGGGAAAACGCACAAAAGCTCCGTCAAGTTTACGAGGGGCGAGGCCAAGAATCCGCAGACGCTTTTGCCAACGCAGTTGCAAGTTCAAAGTCTGCGGACGTTCAGCGTAACCAAGCCGCAGCTAACGCTAAACAAAATCAGTCAACCCAACGCCGCAAGAACAAGCGTGCCAAGAACGGGGCCCCGCTTGTGTCTAGCCAAGGCCAAGCCGCTGTTGAGGCCCAAGCCAACTACGCGCTAAGCCTTATTACGGGCCGTAACGTTAACCCAAAGCTAGTTGAAGAACTACGCTCGGTTGCTACTCAGCTTGGTTTGGACCCAGATACGTTTGCCACAACCGAAGAACTTTTCCGTATTGTGGGGCCCGAGCTGGCCGCTGGATTGGACTTAGGAACCTTTACTCAAGCCCAGCTTAATGCAGCGGTTCGGAACGTCCAGCAAGGCCGCACCAATACCTTGCTGGACTTCCTAGTCCAGCAAGAAGCAATATCTCCGGCGGACCGCGCCACCCAAGCAAATCACTTTGCCAAGCTACGGGCCAAACACCGCGTTCAATTTGCCAAGCACGGAATTAAGGAGGGCCAAATGGATGTTAAGTCCGTGCTGCAAAGCGTTGTTCGTTCCGGCAAAAGCAAAATGCACCGAGAAACCGCAAAGTTCTTGCTAAGCGTGGGCGTGGAACAGTGCCCCGTTTTTGTGTACAACGCTCCGAACGATGTGGGCACCACCGGAGGCTACTTGGGCGCAAGCAAAATTGTTACGCTAAACGCCGCGTCGGATAACGGTGGAGGTATTGTGGACGCTTTGCTGCACGAGCTAACCCACTTTGCAACCGCAGAAGTTATTAGCAATCCAAAGAATGATTTTGAACGCCAAGTTCGGGCAAGGTTGCTGGCCCTACGTGCGGAAGCCCAAACTAAAATCGAAGAGCGGTACGGCAACGCTATACCCGAAAACTTGCGTTACGCTGTAGAAGGCCGCATGAACGAAAACGAAACTTTTAACGAAGACTATGCGGTTAACGAGTTCGTTGCACACTACTTTGCTTCCCGGACTTTCCGGCTACAATTAGACGGCTTGGCCGAAAAGGGCGAGCGCAGCTTGTACCAAAAGTTCTTGGACGTTTTGGCTAGCTTCTTTAGCGGTAAACGCTTGGCGGACCCAGAAAGCCGTGCCTTGGCCGAAGCAATGCTGGACCTTACAAAAGCAGTGGCCGAGGGCAATGGCTTGCCAGCGCGTTCGGTACAACAGATTTTGGCTAGCAGGGCAGCGGTTGCGCGGCAAGACGGCTTTGGCCCAATGTTTGGCGTGCCTAACCCACACCCGCGAGATTCTTTTGACTGGATTAACCACCAAACCGATTCGTTACAAGACGGTATTTTCTCGGAAGCTCAGCTTCGCGCCCTTATTAAAACTGGAAAGTTCGGCGCGTTTACGGCCGAGAACCCAGACGTAACTGTACCAACCGAAGAAGCCAACGCAGCGTTTAATGAACAGGCCAAGCAGTGGCTAGCACAACGCGGCTACGTGGCCGACATAGTTGTGGGTCGTTACGGAAACGGTGAAAACAGTTTCTTAGTTGACGGATTCACGGATCAAGATGCAGTGGACTTTGCCAACGAGTTCGGCCAAGAAAGCATGGCGACCGATAACGGTTTGTTTTACCAAGACGGTATGTACCAGCCCCGAGATGGGGAAGAGTTAGACATTCCAGCGGACGAAGCTTCGGACGACAATTACTTTACAAATGTACGTACAACCGAAGGCAAAATTATTACGGTCCGCGTTATGTACAAGGACGATAAAGTGGATTCCGGCTTGCGTTATTCAAAGGACCTTGCTACAGATACAGGTTCGGAGAACCTAATTGTAAAACAAGTTCAAAGCCAAAAGGAATTTGCCACAGTAATTTCAAAGGATACCAGCAAGCCCTTTGTGTTGGACGGTAATACCTTGGTGGTTAACGAGGACTTGGTTAACGCGGTTTACGGAGCCTATGCCTTTGAAGAACAAAGTAGCTTGGTCGAACGGGACCTTACGGTTGCCGTTGCGCACGAGCTAGCTATGCAAAGGGTCGGGGAAGAAACCCGAGTTGCGTTTGAAGATTCCGGACTTAACGCCGCACAAGTTATTGAGCGTGCTACAAGCAATGATCTTACCGCTTCTGACTTACAAGACTTGCTTGGGCTTGGGGAACGGGCAACCGACTACGTGGCCGCAACGTTTGCAGAAATTGGTTTGCGCAACGACGGCCAGAACGAAAGGTTGGCCGTAACCCAAAACCGTTTGGGCGACTTGTTCCGTTACCTGCAACGCAAAGGCGAAGACATTCCGCAAGATGCCCAGAGCTTCTCGAGTACCAATTCTGATACGGACCTTGCAATTGCGGAACGTTTGCGTCCGGTTGTGCCAACAAACTACTTCTCCAAAGCTTACACTGGCTTTAACGCGCAAGATCTTAAGCCGGGCCAAGCCTTGGGTACGCGAAACCCAACTGGCAAAAGCGCAACCGAGTCTGGGCTAGACCCAATGTCCTTAATTGGCTTGGACGTAATGGCGCGGGATCCAAAGGGTTACCGAACCAACGCGCTGTACCTAACCGAGTATCCAATTGTGGCGCGGGAATTTCCCAAGCTTGCAAAATTAGTTCGCGGCTTGCGTACCGAACACGAAAAAACTGGCAGTAAAATTCGTGTTAACGCCGACCAAATTAAGCGTTACAAGAAAGCTTTAAAGGACTTGCTAACCGTGGAAAAGGTAAAGGCAACCGACTCACAATTTCAAGACGCGTTGTTGCTGAAAAAAGGTGGACTTACCGGACAAGCTGGCAATGACTTTGCAAAGAAACAAGCTAGCTTGGAAAAATGTTTGACTAAGTCAAAAGAACTTAAAGCTTTAAAAACTAAGCAGAAGTCCGAAATGACCAAAACATTGGCGGGTTTTGCCACGGACCCAGAACACCCAATTGCCACGCTTGCCCCGCAGATTTACAACGTTGTAATTCAAAACACGCAGTCCAACTTGGAAGCGTTAATTAACTTGTTCCCAAAGAACTTGCGCAACGTGGCCAAGCTTTGGTACGACGGTGCAAACAAAATTGCAAACGAGTTTGGCGTGGCGTACGCGCAGGACGTTGAGCAAGCCAGCGGTGTGTTGGCTGTGTTTAGTCCGCAGAAGGATTGGTTTATGAACATTGCGCTGGCCGAGCGCACCATGAAAATCTGGCACCAACAAGTAATTTTGGGCAATCCAAACGCAATTGTTTGGGGCCCAGAAATGACTGCGCAGTGGCTTAAGCGCGGGGGCGAGCCTCAAATTACTACCGAGGCTACCGACAGCAGCTTACCCATTTACGAAAAGGGTAAGGTTAAAGCCGTGTACGATTCTAACGGCGAGCACGTTTTTGATGAGCAGGGCAACCCAATGTTTACCGGATGGTCCAGCGCAAACGCCGAGGCTGGCCGAAACAAGGCCCGTGAAATTCTAAAGCAATTAGAAGGGCGTGCGCTTAAGGACTTGGCAATTGAAAACCAAGCAAGGTTTATTCGCATGTACTCGGAAGTAAACGACGCGCCAGCGTTTATGAAGTACGCGCCGGACGGAACCAACACGCAAGAAGCTTCGCGCAGCGAAACTAGCGGCAAAGAAACAAGGCTTGCTTGGGGTAGCTATAGCACCGTGCAAAAGGCTATTCGTATTATGAGCTCGGACAAAGCAAACAAGCTCAAGGTGGTTAGCAAAGAGCTAGGTAATATGCACAAGGTGCGTAGCTTCTACAATAACATTGTGGATCCTAACAACTAGGACGGCCACGTAACAATGGACACCCACGCGGTTGCCGCGTTGTACTGGCAAGCCCTAAGCGGAAACAGCTTTGAGGTTAGCCAGAACTTTGGTTCAAGCAACGTTACTAACAATTCTATTTTGGGTGTTAACGGCTTGTACGCGGCCAACGCCGAAGCGTACCGCGCTGCCGCCAAGACCTTTGGCTTGTTGCCCCGCGAAATTCAATCCATTACTTGGGAAGCTGTGCGCTTGCTGTTTACAGCCAAGTGGAAGTCAAACAAGAAGAACGTGGACGCGGTGCGTGCGGTTTGGGCTCGGTACGAAAAGGACAAGAAGTTTACAATTGAAGACGCACGGGCCGCTGTATACCAACTGGCCACGGGCAAGGACATTAACGAAGCTTTTGCAAATACCGAAGACTTGGCTAAGAGCCTTGGTTTCCCGAGCTGGGCACAAGTTGAGCTGCGCAAGGGCCAAGCCGGAGAAGTACCTTTGGAGCAAGCAGCCCCTACAATTCAACGGAGCCGCGCTGCGGTAACGCCACAAATGGATGCCGACTACCTTGCAGCGGTAGCCGCTAACGACACAGCTACGGCGCAGCGCATGGTGGATGCAGCGGCAAAGGCTGCGGGGTATAACGTAAAAGCATACCACACAACCCCCAGTGAGAATTTTGATAAGGACGGTCCTTTTACAGAGTTTGAAGAGGGCGAGAACTATTTTTCAAAAGAGCCAATGCCAGAATACGGTGACTACGCTTACTCGGTATACTTGCAATTAGAAAACCCATATGATTTCCAAGGCGAGGGCTACCGCTACGAAGACGGTACTTTGGCAGAAGACGAAGAGGGTGAGCCCGTTACTATTGGTTACCTAAAAGAAAACGGTGATGTTACCGGAGACATAATTGATCGCGGCTTTGACGGAGCGGTTGACGGACCTGAATTTATTGTTGTTTTTTCACCTGAGCAAATCAAGTCCGCAGACCCCGTTACCCGCAACAAGGATAGAGTAATCCCGTTAAGCGAGCGGTTCAACGAAGCTGCACCGGACATTCGGTACAGCCGCGCCACTACAAAAGAAGGTATACTTAACCAGCTTAGCATACCCAAGGTAGCTGTTAACCCGCCGAACGGCAAGCCGCTTTACGTTACGGGTTACCACGGCGGAACGTTTGACGGGCGCACCCCAATGAAGGCTAGCGCGGAAGGCGTTTACGGTTACGGGTACTACACTACCCCAGACGCTGCACGTTCTGTAGACTACGCCAAAGAAGCTAGAAAAGAAAAGGGCCAAGCAGAAGTAACTACGTTTGACGTATTGTTTATGAAGCCCTTGGTTGTTAAGGTATCGGACAAAGCAAGGGGTCCAGCTTTGGTTTTTAAAGCGTTGGGCTTAACCGAAGAAAAGGCAGCCGCTAAGGCCGAGCACTTGTTTGAAGAATACGGTAACATTGGAAAACACTTTAAGAGCTTGGGTGAAAAGCAAGGCTACGATGGCCTTGTTATTCTTAATGCGGACGGAACCATTGCTGAGTCCGTTGCTTGGACCCGTGATTCTTTAACCGTGGACGATAACGCTCCAACAATTCAGTTTAGCCGTGCAGCTTTGGCTCCAACCACGGAACAAGAAAGCAAGGCTTTTGCTAGCGCAACCAAGAACAAACGTTCTGGCGAGCTGGCCGTTGCCGCCGTTCGTTTGGCCGAAGGTCAAATTGATAACGCAACCTTTGCTGACTTGGTTGAAGTACTAGATCCTTGGGTAGTTAAGGGTGCGCAAGCCATTCCGCCCGTGGATCAAGTTAAGCAATACATTGTTGCTCGCCGTGACGGTAAGGTATTATCCGCTGACGAGGAAGAAAAGATTGGCAAGGTAATGGCGGACTTGGGTATTCCCGAGGGCCAGCTAGTTGACTGGCGTATCGACATTCCCACCTACAATCGTTCGTTGGAAGCCGGAGAAGTAACGTACGCAATTACCGCGCACAAGCCGGGAGGTACAGCAAGAGCAAGCACTGTGCTTGGCTATACAACCATTGCCAGAGTTAAGAACGGCCAAGTAATTACCCGAGCTGAAAAGGGTAGCCCAATTTCCATTGCGCAGGGCGGCGGCAAGTTCCCGCTTGCCACGGTGCGGGGCGAGAACGTTAAGATCGACCGATTGCCAGCCGACATTAACGACCCAGAAGTATGGGCCGAAATTGCGTACAACCCAGCACGGTCGAGCGAGTTTGTTGACGTACGCACCAAGCTACCCGTTCTTACTTTTGACGATGCAATTATAGTTGGGTCAAGGGTTTTTATGAAGAACCCCACGTACGACTCAAAGCCGCGTTACCAGCAGCCTCGAGTTAACTTGGCGGCAGAGCCAACCGGACAAATTGACTTGCGGTACAGCCGCGCTGCAACGCCACAAATGGATGCCGACTACCTTGTTCGCCACGCTGAGCTTGAAGCTAAGTATAACGACGGAACGATCACACCAGAGGAGACGGCTGAAGCGAAAAAGCTTGTTGAAAAACGTGCACGATCATCGGGGTATGACGAGAGAGTATATCACGGAACAAAAACTCGTGGAGTTACTCAATTTCTTACCGAGTTACTTGGTAAGAATACTCGGACAATCGGAAGCAAGATTGGTTTTTTTGTTTCTGGAAGAAAAGATATTGCCGATTCAGCGCAATACGTTGGCCGTTATTTTGAAGGGGATTACCCACATCAAACCATAAAACAAACAGGTGAAGTTTTATCGTTGTTTGTAAAGTCAGACAAACCATTCCTTGTTTCTCAAGGGCAAGATCAGCTTGAATCTTTATTGGTGAATCACCTTGGTATAAATATCACAGGTAAGGATAAAATTGGTGAAAACACAAGGGCTTACCTACTAAAGAATGGATATGATTCAGTTCGTTTTGCAGGAACTGCTCATTCAGATTCCTCTGAAACAATAATACTTAATCCCGAGCAAATCAAATCCGCAGAAGCATTCACGGGAGTTCCGCTTGATCAACGCTTTGATATACAAAGCAACGACATTCGGTACAGCAAGTCCGCTGCACCAGCAAGGTTCCGAGGCAAAGAAGTTCAGCTTACTCACTGGTCCTTTGACTCGGAACTAGAAAACACAGACCCTAATATGCACGGCACTGGCGGAATTGGATCTGAGAAGGACCGCAAGCGGGACTACAAAAAGATTTACCAACCAAGAACGTATTTTGGTTATAGCAGTTACGTGCGCGAACACATTATTGGGCAGTTCCGTTACCAAATTAAGGTGGCAGGAGACAGTTTGTACGACTACGATGCTGACCCCTTGGACCTGTTCCCAAGCCGAGACGAACGTGTTGCGTTGGGGTACGCCCGTTTTGATGACCGCGCCGCCACTACTTTGTACGAAAAAGCAATTAAGGACAAAGGTTTTGCTGGATACGTTTCTAAAACTCACACGGCTGGGGTCTTGTTTGGCCAGCACAAGGTAACCAAGGTCCCCGATAGCGACCGCTCGCTTGCGCTAAACCCAAAGCCTAAAGAACCAAAAATTCTGTTAAGCCGAGCACTTACTGCGGTAACCTCGCCGGACATTGAGTCAGCTTACCGAGTATCGCTGGATGACCTAGCAATTAACGAGGTAACGGGCGAGTACAACTTTGGTAACAAGCTAACCCGCTTGTTGCGTGCATCCGGAAACTTGGATCCACGTATGTACGAAGCCAAGCAGTACCAAGAACGTGCAATGAGCTTGGCCAACCAACGCGTGGCCGGACTAACCAAGACTTTCTTGGGCGCGTTAAAGAAAGAACCTACCGTAGACTTGGACGATGTTAACGTTGCGTTGGGCACCACGGCCCCAACCGTTTCAACGGCTGACCGCGCCGCCGCCAAAGCAACGCGGGACGCGGAGCTGGAAGCCCTAAACGCTCAGTACAAACAAACTGACCAAGCGTACGCAAGGTACCAGCAAGGCACCATAAAGGCACGCGCTGACTACGCCACGCACCAAGACGTAAAACTTTACCAGCGCGAGGTTACTACGTTGCAAGCCGAGCTCGCTAACTCACCGGAAAAGCAAACGCGAACCGCCGCCATTACAGCGGCCAACTCCGCGTACGCTTTGGAAATCCAAGCCGCCCGAGCCAAGGGCGTTAAAACAGCAATGGTTGCCCAGCAACAAGCGTTGTTCCGGCTAGAGCAAAACAACCCCCGCGTGGCCAACGTGGTAACCGAGTTCCGTATCGCAATTGATTCGCTAAGCCAGCAATTGGTTGAGTCGCTTGGGCCAAACGATCCAATGCGTGCGGTGGTTACCGAGAACTTGGGCGTGTACCTTACCCGCACCTACCAAATCCACCACGACGAAGGCTACGTTGAGAAAATTAAAAACGATCCAACCTTTGCGCAAGCAAGGCAAGAAGCAAGGGACTTCTTTGAAAAGGCTTGGGTAAACCGCACCTTTAAAAGCTGGCGTTCAAATGACTTGTACGCGGTGTATTCGGACGCGGAAGTTAGAGCCTTGGTTGAAGCCGAAGCGCGTGCCCAAAGCATTGGTTCAATTGAGCTGGATAACTTCATTGAACAGCACGGCGAAACTCCAGAAATCCCGGGAAAGATTCTTAATAAAACTGACCTTACACGGTTCATGGAAAAGGGTGAAGTGCCGCGTGAGCTGGTTGCAATTCTGGGGGAAATACAGAACCCAGTTGAAAACGCCATGCGTACGTACTCGAACTTGTCTACCTTTTTAGGAACGCAAAGGCTGCTTAACCAGTTCGCCCAAGGTGGCTTGGACAACGGGTTCCTAGTTACCGCCGACGAAAAGGCCAAGGACCCAGAAAAGTACAGGCTGTACGAGCCCTTGCTTAACTCAACCAAGACCTTGGGCGGCGAGCCTTTGTCAAATTACTACGCACCGCCGGAAGTAAAGGAAGCATTTAAAGTATCGTTCTCCCCGGACCGCAAAGCCCCGAAAAGTGATGCCGCTCAGTTCATTTACCAAATCGAACTGCTAACCGCAAAGGCTATTGGAAAATCCTTGGGTATGCTTACGCTTGGCTCGGCCGGATTCTATACCCGTAACATGGTTAGCAACGTGTTGTACATGGGTGCAAATGGTTTCATTGCCAGCCCCGCAAACATTGCCGACTCTATTAAAGGTCTAAACGAAATTTACGGTACGAACTTCTTAAACCGCGCCGCGCAAATATTGCCGGAGTTTGCTAGACCCGACGAAAAGTTTAGCCTAAGCGAGCTGGGCCCGTTAGGCTCGGACCTTATTGCTTTGGGTCTAAAGGACTCCATAAACGGTGGGGTTTTAAAGGACCTGCTAAACGGAATGAGCGGGGACCCAGTTAACTTTCTAGCAAAGTTGGAAGAAACAATTCGAAACAAGGGCAAGGTAGCCTCGGCCACGCTAACCGCTGTTAAGGCTCCTTACCAAGCTGTTAGTTCGGCCTTTGATTCGCTGGCTTCAGCCGCAGAAGCAATTGATTTGATGTACAAGTTCGCGTACTACTCGCACGAAGTTAAGGTTTTAACCGAGGCTAACGCGTACAATACCACCAAGTGGACTGAAACTCAAATTAAACAATTGGCTGCGCGAACTGTACGCAAAACAACGCAGGGTAGGTCCGAGGTTGTGGCCGTGGCCAAGGCTTTCCAAGCCAGCCCGTTGGCTACCCTAATGAACAGCTATTTCCGGTTCACCGCAGAAACTGTTCGGTTACCCTTTGCCATTACTTCGGTTGGCTTTAAAGAATTTAACTCCGGCAACCCAGTTTTACGGGCTCGGGGTATTAAAAGACTAGCCGGACTTGGCTTGGTGCTTGCAAGCAGCGCGGTTCCAGAAATTCTTAAAGCCGTAGGTGGTTTTGAAGACGACCAAGAAGAGTCGATTCGGAATAGCCTTCCGGCTTGGGCAAAGGACGTTAACTACTACTTTGCAAAGGACCAGCAGGACCCAAGCAAAATTAAAATGTGGAACCTTACGTACGTGCACCCGTTTTCGCTTATAACGGATCCGTTTATGAGGTCCGCGCACTTAATGCTAAACGGACGCGCAGACGAAGCTCCAGCGGTTCTTTTTGGGGCCGTTGCGCACGCGTTTTTCTCGCCCCAAATTGCCGTTGAAGCTATTGCCAAGGCGCGGAACAATACAAACGACCAAGGCGGAAAAATTTGGTACGAAAATGATAGCACGCCGGAAGCCGCGTTTAAAGTTGTTAAGTACTTAGCCAACTCAGCGTACCGTTTGAAGTCCCCGCAGAAGTTCTTGCAAGCGTTTGAAGCGTACACTAACAATAGTATTTACGACCAAGACGCAAGGCTGGCCACGGCTTCGGAGCTAGTGGCAAACGAGTTTAGTCCTTTCCAAACCCGTAGGTACGACTTGGTTAAGCTAGCGCACCAAGCGTTTGGTAAAATTAAAAGGGACCAAGATGCGGTTACGGCCGAGCGGGGTAAGTTTAAAACAGAGGCACCCCTGAGCTCGCAACAGGTGGAAGACGTTTACGTTAGCTTGGAAGACGCACGTTTGTTCGCGGCCCGTAAGTTGCAGAAAATAGTAAGCGGTTTCCAGAAGCTAGGCGTAAGCGAGCAGGAACTTAAACGCCAAGCAAATGACGTTGGAATTAGTAAGGACCGCTACAACCAAATTATAAAACGCAACGTGGTGGATCGGGTTGTGTTTGAAAAAGATATGTTTAGCGAAATGCTTGAGCGCGGCGGTGAATCTAACGGCCAAGCTCGGGTTGACTACTTAAAACAAGCCATACAAAAGCGGCCAAGGTTCATACCCGTAAACCCGTAAAACAAAAAAGCCCCAAGGTTCATTAGACCTTGGGGCTTTGGTTTTATAGGGCTATGTTAAGGATGGAAGCCGCAATGCCCATTACCGAGCAAACTAGAAACATCCAGAATAGGAACAGGGTCATGCCAAGGCCGGAGCAAAGTAAGACTTCACCGCGTTGCGAACGAGTTCGGTTTCGCGGTCCACCACCTTGCCCAAGAACTCTACAATGTCCTGTGGCTCGTCAATAGTTTTGCTGCTTAGGCCGTTCCGGATTAGAATGCCTCCGCTATCCAGCACGCTGTACGTGCCGTTGCGGCTGTCTTCAAAATCCTGTTCGAAGTCCGGCTGGGTGAAATACCCCTGCACCACGCCTCGAACGTAACCGCTGGTTCGTCCACGGACTTGGTCCAAGAACTCGGCGGCTTCGTCGCGGCTTTCAATGGTCTTTGAGTGGGCCCCCAAACGCAACAGTACGTTGCCGTTTTGGAGTACTACGAAAGTGCCTTGGCGGCTGTTGTCGTAGTTTGCTTTTGCTTGTGCGTTTTGCTTTTTGATTTCGTTAATACCGTGCATAATCTATATTGGGTTCTTGGTTTGTTTTTGTGTCTCTGCGCTTGGGAATTGTTCCCCCGCGCCAGATTTGGTCCGCAGTGTAATTGAAACGTGCGTTTCTGTCTACGTAAATATCGTTGTGGTCCCTGAACAAACGTTCAGGCCCGCAGTTAGTGGCGTGCGCTTCGCTAACGCATTGGCGCAGGTCCCCGCTTTCGGTTGTTGTTAAGGAGTCAAACATTGGTGCTTTTATTTGGGTAGTTTTCTTGGTCCCAGTCTTTGGTAATAACCCAAACGTAGCTTTGGCAACGGCGGGCTAAAGTGCGCGAGCTTTCAAACGGGTGTTGACAGCGGTGGTATCCACGGCCCTGAACGCACTGCACATGCACTTGGTTGTTAAGGTCCCACCAAAGCAGGAGCTCAATGCCGCAAGGCAAACGCAGTTTGTGTTGTTCCGCTTGCGTGGAGTAGTGCGCACCCAAAAGCAGGGCTACGTGGATTGCGTTATTTTGCTGTTCTATTTGTTCTTTTGTTTTCATGCTTGGTTTTGTTGGTAGATTTGCCAAACCCAGTTTTGCCAACGGCCGCTGCGGTACTCTGGTTGGAGTCCGGCGAGTTCTTGGTCTTGGTCTGGGAATAAAAGCCGCAAAGCCGTTTCAATTAGGCTTGTGCGGCGTTTGCTGTACGCTTGCCAGTAGTCGCAGTAATTAATGCTGCGGTAGGCGTTGTATTGCTGGTCGTACCAAAGGTACGCCCAAGCGTTTCCGGTTCGCTGGAGCTGGCCCACTAAGGACCCAGCTTTCTTAATGGCTGTTGTTGGTTTCATGGCTTAGAAGTTTTCGAAGTCGTAATCTGGGATGGTTGTGGTGCGTTTGTAAAGAACTTGTTAGGGTGGCACTTGCCTTCCGGATCCAGCACCACTGTTGGGTGCGCGGTCCAAGCTGGCAAGTCATTTTCTTGAAAAACCGCAAGCCCGTACGGGTTACGCCGGACTTGGTAGTTTTCCCCAGCTTGAATTAGGCCCCACTTGTGGGTGCACGTAAGTTTAAAGGTCACGGGGTTCTTGGCTAAGGATTTCAATAATTTCTACTTCTTGGATCGCTGGGTCAAAGAAATCGTAGCGGAGTTCATCCACGAATTTCTGGGCATCGAAGTCCTCTTGGTGCTGCACCAAAAGCCTAACGTTTAATTTTAATATGGTGGTCATGGTTGTGTTTTGGTTGGGCAAGGAGCTCCTTGCCAAAATGTGCTAAAGGCTTCTAGTACCTCGTCCAAGCGTGCATTGCAACTGCAATCAGCTACAATTTCTTCTGGGCTGTTTCCAAGGACCAAGAAAAGCGTAAGCGTGTAGCCGCTACCCTGACTTAGGTCCTCAACCACCAAGTAGGCTTCGTCAACCGCGCAAATGGCCTTGCTGGCTTTAAAACAGGTTGTTCTTAACGAATCCAGTTCGTGGTAGTAGTGGTGGTCTTGGCCGTCGTGCACGTAAAGCACGCGGTATTTTTCCGCTTGTAGCAGCTTAATTAGGCTACTTACCACGGGTTTCCAGTTCAGTTGTTTGGTCATAGTTTTCAGGTTTCAAGTTACAGGATGCAGCCTAACACTAACACTAACCAAATGGCCGCAGAAGCAGCTACTATGGTTATAGTATAAGGCAAGGCTTGCAGCCATCCAAAGATTAGCGCGTTGCCAAGGTAGGTGGTGCCCACAATGATTAGTAGGTCAAGGTTCATGGTTGGAGTTCTTCGAGTTCTTCAGCGGTTACTTCGCGCACGCACGCGGTTTCGGTAAGCGGGAACTCCCAAAGAGTTCGTATGTTCCACTTGTGCCAAACGATCTGGTCGTCAAGCTCGTCCACACCCGCGTACAGCCGAGTTTTAAGCAGTTTGGCAGGGCGTGTACCGCGTCCAATGCCCTCGCCGCAGTACAGGGTATGGGTTGCCCCCCGTTCGAGGCTCCACTGGCACGGAGCACCAGCAAAGACCTCATGGGTCCGGCCGTACTGGAGCTCTTTGACCCCAGTAATTTTGGCGACCTGCTGGGGATCGGCGGTAATGATGAGCTTTCTAGCGCGTAATTCTTGTTCGATTTTCATGGTTTTTGGTTGATTTGGTTGAGTTGGTCCACGGTGCGGGCCAAGCGCAGGATTTCGTCCTTGGCGGTTTGCACCGCGTAGAAACCCGCGTCTGGGTTCCGTAGGACTTCGATATAAACGTTGGCGGCGAACTCCCAAGTAGGGGTACAGTCTATTGTTTCAGTGGTCATGGTTGGTTGGTTGGTTGTGGTTGCGTCCACGACCCCCGCAAGGGGGGTTTCGGCCCTTGCAAGGGGCCTCGTCAGGTGGTTTTAGGTTTGATTTCTAGGTGACGGGGTAATGATCGAACCCACTCCGAAGGGTATACGAAGAAATATTCGTACATGATTCCCGTGTTGGGTTCTAACCAACAGTCACCATTAACTTTTTTAATTGCCGTGGGTTCATAGTCTTGCTGACCAAGAGGCATGAACTCAATCCTATCGTCGAACACCTCAAGGTATTTGACCCAGATAAATCCTGCTTCAGCCAACGTTAGACTGTGGTCGTTAGGGGTGCCTAATTTAATGTTGCTTTGTCTTAAGAGTATAATCATGATGTTAGAAGTTCTCGAAGTCGTAATCTGGGTATAGCTGTTGGGCTTTTGCTTGAAGGATATCTCTGAATGAGTAGTACGCATCGATGAGTTGGGTATTATCTATACTACCCTTTACTTCTTTTTCTCTATCAGCAATCAAGCTGATAAGTTCGTGGGCGACCGAGTCAAATGTTGACTCGTAGTGTTTTATATCTGATAGATCGTTGTTCATTTTGGTTGGTTGGGACTATTGTTTGCGTCCACGACCCCCGCAAGGGGGGTTTCGGCCCTTGCAAGGGGCCATCGTCAGGTGGTTTACCAAACGCCTAGCTCTACTAGCGCGCGTGCGTCTGAGTCCAACCAAACTGGCCAGTTCTTGGGCACCAGCTTGTCCAGCAGTGCACGCTCCGCAGGTGCGGCCAAAAGTACGCAGCTTGGCTGGATTTTGTAGGGGTTGGGCTGCAAGCCGTTCCAAGCGGCTTGGCCTAACGGGTCCTTGTACCGCGCTGGGGCTTGGGCCAGTAATCGGCCAGCGTTGGGGCCGCTCTTGCACAAGGCGCGGAGAACAGCGTCCCGCTCCGCAACCGTAAGTCCCGCACGCTCTGCAACCGCGTAAGCTACCGCAACCGCGTTGCCGCCGTTGGCTGGAGCCGCCTTGGGCTTGGGCCGTTTGGTTGGGGCTGGTTTGAGCGAATCGGGGCTTGGGGCAACGGGCTCCGCCGCAACCCGCGCCAAAACCGCGCTGGGGCCCAAGTCAATTAGGACCCTTTGGTACTCCGCCAAGGCCTTGTTGCGGGTTGGGCCGTGCACCATTGCAAAACCGCAAACCACGCTGGTTACGGTCCAGCCAGCGCGGTTCACGGTGCGGTGCAGGGCTACCGGAGTAGGCCCCAAGTGGGCGTACAAAGTGGCCTGTACGCTGACGAATTGGTTGACGCGTACGGCAATAGCTATGGTGGTGGTGGTGGTCATGGTGGTTGGTTGGTAAGTGGGACTTGTTTGCGTCCACGACCCCCTGTAAAGGGGGTTTCGGTCTCCCGCCGGAGACCTTCGTCAGGTGGTTTGTTTACAGTTCGGTCGCTTGATTGGTAAATTACAGGGAATCAGAAAATGCTTGTTCAAAAGCCCAGAACTTTTCAACTACTGATTCTGGCACTGGCAAAGTAGCAGTACCTGATTGGTTATAGAGGCACCCCTCGTTCTCAGCTTCCCAGAGTGACCCAACGTATACCCCGTTTTTGATATCAGAGTAGATTGTGCCGTCATAATAGAGGGTGAGAGTAAAACCCCGAACTTTGTGAATTGCTTTTAATTTTGTCATTGGTTTGGTTGGGACTATTGTTTGCGTCCACGACCCCCTTTACAGGGGGTTTCGGCCCTTGCAAGGGGCCTCGTCAGGTGGTTTTAGGTTAGTCTACGCTGATCCAGAGCTGTGCCTCAAAACAGCCGCCCCACTTGTGAGCCGCTGGACCCACCAAGAACGGTGGGGTTGCGCAACGGGGCACCGCCGCGATGCACTCTTGGTCCAGCCAAACGGCCAATGCGTGGATGCGCTCAGGCACTTCGTTGGATATCCCCGCTGCGTAGTGGGACCCAAGCACTGCGCAGCGCACCGCGTAAGTGCTCTCGCCGCCGCTTTGGGAACCCCGTACGTCGTAACCCCCGCGAACGTACACGCGGTGTTGTACGGGCAAAAACCCGAAACGAGACAGCCCGAGATTGCAACGGGCTAAACTCAGTGCGTTGTTTTGCTGGCCAATGGCCAACCCGATATTTAGGTCTACTTGTTTCATGGTGGTTGGTTGGTAAGTGGGACTTGTTTGCGTCCACGACCCCCGCAAGGGGGTTTCGGTCTCCCGCCGGAGACCTTCGTCAGGTGGTTTGGTTTGGCCGCCGCTGTCAGCAACGACCACAAGCTACACTTACCGTTGAAACTGTCTACAATTATTTTTTACCCAAGGCACAAACGGGTAGTTTTCTTAGTGTTTACAAGGGTTGCAGGGCCGAAACTATTTTCAAAGTGTTAGGCTAACTAACAAGGTTTGGGGGTTGAAAAGCACCCGTTAGATTAGTCTAACAAGTACTAGGTTTGTAGTAGTGCTTAAACTAACAAGTACTAAGTTTGTAGTACCAAGCACCAAGCATCTTGTTACTAGGTTTGTAGTACACCGCACCGCGCAAGTGTACCCTGCGGTCCAAGGTACACGGTGCAGGATGCAAGATGCAAGATCCACGGTGCAGGATGCGGGGTAGGACAAGCAATGTCCTATGCCCGGGGTAATACCAGAGCACCATAGGACGTTGCTTGTCCTACGCATCCAGCCCCGCCGGAGCCGGACCCAAGAACCCAGCATCCAGAACCCAGAAACTGGACTCCGTATTATATACGTTGTAACAAGTTGAAAGTACTAAGGCTTCAGTATCAACGAGTTATGGACCATGAATCACGGTACATGACGCATGATTCACTGTTAGATGGGCCAAATTGGGTAAATCTAGCAGGATCTGGGGGCGGGCACCAGCGTGCACGGCGGGGCTACTGGGGGGTGGCCAATTTTTTTTTCCAACTCTATATACTATATATACACCCCTGCAAAAAAAAATTCTCTTTGGAACGGCGCAAAATTATGCTTTAATGCTTAGTAATTGGATTTAGAAGCAAAAATAAAGGCTCACAGGCGTGCTGGCTTCCTAGTTCCCAGCACCAAAACTTTGTCCGGCGCGGAGTGGCAAGCCCTTCGTGCGTGGATAAAACTGAATCCAGAAGCAAAGTTTAGGCGTTACGAAGTTTTTGGTAGCAAAGTTTTTTACGCGTACAGTCAAAGCGTTGCCGGGGGAATGTTTTTCACCACGTTAGGAAGAGTAAACTGGTATAACCAAAGAAAAAAAGCCGTAAATAGGCCTTTAAAGCACTACAAAAGAACGTTGGGCAATAGCCGGGACGCACGTTTTAAAGCGTGGAGCACAAAGAACGCAAGTTCTGCAAAGAGCCGGGGCCTTGCGCACACGCTAACCAAGGACGAAATGCTGGAATTATTTGAAAGACCTTGCTTTTTCTGCGGCGAAACACCAGTTGAAAACAAAACTTGGGGAATTGACCGACTGCAAAACAAGGTGGGCTACACTTACGACAACTGCGTTCCGTGCTGCGTTACGTGCAATTACGCAAAAGGCACCAGCAACCTGCACGACTTTCTAGATCGAGTTCACACAATATCAAAGAAGTTCCAATGAAAATACCTAAGTCAATTATGGTGGGCGGTGCGCGAGTCAAGATTCAGTTTAAAGAACTTGACGACGCTTACGGGCAATTCATTTACGATAAAATGAGGATAGAGCTTGACATAGAACTCTTGCGCGACCCGGTTACCTTGCGCGAGACTTTGCGGCACGAAATGATTGAAGCGACCCTGCTTATTAGCGGGGTTGGTTGGAGCGAAAAGTACGAATCCGAGGCGGTTGTGCGTGCGCTGGATAACATTTTTTGGCCAGCGTGGGACCGCTTGTTGCGGGTTCTGGACAGTAAAAAGTAACGCAAAAGTTATTGGGAACTACAGTTCATTTGAGTACCTAAAATGACCTATAACTGTCTACATCCACACCCACCACTTTGAAAAGTATTTCAAAATAAAAGTGATTTGACCATGCACTGGACAGTTGTTGTAGACAGTTATTTATATAACTCATTGATTTGTCAACAAAAGTTACATTGTTACAATAAAGGTCAAAACTGTCCAGTGCATGGTCTTTGACCATGTCTAGAAAAAAGAATATATAAGAGGGTATGTGGTAGACAGTTTTTGCTTGACCCGCGAAATAATCCGCGCTAAGGCATTCCGCGACTTATGCAAAACACACAAACTAAAAATTACGAGCTCGCTCGATTCCCAAACTACTCGTTCGACCAAACCGGGCAACCCTTCTGCAAGACCCCAACCAAGCGTGGGCCAAAGTCCGGCTCGGTTAACGTTTCGCGTTTTGTTACCCCAAACGGTGAAGAGGCTTTCAAGCTCTATGACCAGAACGGCCACCGCACCAGCGTACTGCGCAGGTCTCTTGCTCGCGCCCTAGACGACCAAGAACTTATTCCGGGCTTGGAACCCTTGCCCGGCTTTGTAACGTACTTCGTTGACCTTACAGGCCAGCCGTACTGCTTAAAGCCCAGCGGGATTCTAAACAAACTGAACTTGGATACATCTGCTCGGGCCGAAAGGTTTGTGCTTTACGACCGCAAAGGCCGCAGACGCACCCTGACTCGTGCATCGTTAATCCGGCTAGCTGGCCTGAAAACCGGAATCTGAATTACGAAACAGGACTCACGTACCGTTTTTTGGCCTTTTAAGGGGTGCTGGCGGCGTTTTTGGGTAAAAGTAAGATATTTTAGTGTTGACCACCATACAAAGCCCCGCAGCACCCCTTTATGCAAACGCGGTTACAATGATTCCGGCACCTTCCGGCAATTTTCAGGCTGGTTTTTCGGTTCGCACATAGGAAGGTGTCGGCAGATTCCGGCTGTTTGGGTAAAAGATTATTTTATTGGTATACATGATTCTTAAAAAATAAGCTTGACTCTGGGTACAGGTTCAAGGTACTTTTCGCGTTGTGCCGCCCACAACAACGTTCGAACGAAACAAGCAAGCTCAGGCTCAGCACGGTCTAACCGAAATTGAGCTTTTAAACTTGGACGATTCCGGAAAGCCCCCAAAGGGTAGCCGCTTGGCCGACGTTAACGCTGCGGTTGGAATTTTCCAAGCCTTGCTGCGTGCCGACGAAAAAGCAAACGTTAACCGTAGCCGGATCCAAGCCATGTTCGATGGTGCCCCGCCTTACGACCCGGCCGTTTTAAAATCTACAAACCAAGGAAGCCGTTGCAACCTTAACTTTGGTGAGGCTGGTCGCTTTTTGGATATTGCTGCCAGCGGTTACGTTGACCTTATTGACTCGGTTGATAGCTTGGTTCAGGTCGAAACAACCTTGGGCGAGCCCGGCGAACGTATGCACCACGACGGAGTAATTGCTGAAGAAATTACCCGCACTTTAAGGAGCTGGCCCGAGTTCTACGGGACTTACCTGCGCTTGGTAAACCAGTTCCTAATGCACGGGGTAGGCGTTACGTACTTCGAGGACGAGTTCAATTTTCGGTTCCGCGCTTGCGGCTTGGCCGACTATCTTATTCCGCGCCAAACACAAGCCAGCGAGCACTCGGTTGAGGTCGCTTGCGCACGCCGTGCGTACATGGTGCACGAGCTTTACAGCTTTATTGAAAACGAAGAAGTTGCCGCACAAAACGGTTGGGACGTAGAAGAGGTCCGCCGAGTAATTAAAACCGCCACTACCCAGAACTCGGCCCGGCAATACACTGACTGGGAAGACGTACAGCGCGAGCTAAAAAACAATGACCTCTACACCGGAATCCGCGCTAACGTGGTAAACGTGGTAAACTTGTGGGTACGCGAGTTCGACGGTTCCGTTTCAAACTTTAGCTTTGCCGAGCAAAGCCCAAAAGCATTTTTGCACAAAGGCGCAAACCGATTCGATAATCCAGAACAAGCCTACCTTTTGTTTACGTACGGGGTTGGAACTAACGGAACGTACCACTCAATTCGTGGCTTAGGCCACCGGATCTACAACCACGTTCAAACAAGCAACCGATTGCAGTGCCAGCTTATTGACTCGGCCATGCTTTCCAGCTCAATTATGCTTGCGCCCGAAACTCCCCGGGCCCTAAACGATTTAAGCTTGACCTTTTACGGGCCTTACTCGGTCCTGCCCCCGAACTTTAAAGTAATTGAAAAGGGCGTGCCCAACATTGCCACAACGGTTGGACCCGCTTTAGAGAACTTACAGGGCCAGCTAAAACAAAACTTGGACTTCTTTACCACTGCCCCGGCCGAAAGCGGTGGAGCTTACCGGAGCAAGCAACAGGTACAGGCCGAGCTAGAACAAGCAACCCGTTTAACGTCCGCACAAATTAACCAGTTCTATTCGAGCTGGCGCAGGTTATTACGCGAAGTTGTACGGCGCGTGGTTAACGGACCAAAGTCAGATCCGGCCGTGCGCGACTTCTACCGCCGCTGCGAAAACCGTGGGGTTGGTGCCTTGGCCATTAAGACCTTGGACTTCAACAAAACTATTGCAACCAAAGCGGTGGGTTACGGAAACGCAAGTAGCCGCAGCGCGGCCTTGGGCGACTTGGAACAACTTATGCCCATGCTGGACGAGGTCGGCAAACGCAACGTTATTTACGACCGAGTTGCCGCACGGGTTGGATACGAAAACGCAACCCGTTACGTGCAAAGCCCAGAATCTCCGCGCCCACCCCAAGACCTTAAAGTTGCCGAGCTGGAAAATAGTGTGTTGCAAACGGGCCGCCCAGTTTCTGTACAGCCCGGCGAAATGCACGAAACTCACTTGGGCCAGCACCTTCCATTGCTGGTACAGCTTACCGCCGCAATTGATTCGGGCGAAGCTGACCTTGTACAAACCCTGCCCGTACTGCAAGTCCTTAACGACCACGCTTCCGAGCACATGCAACAACTGGCTCAAGACCCAACCGCTTCGGTTATTGTGGCGCAAGCGCAAGAAGTACTGCAACAAACCGGACAAAAGATCTTAAACGCTACCCGAGCCGCCCAGAAACAGCAAAAAGAAGGCCAGCAACAACCGCAGTCCGGCGCGGAAACCACAAGCCAAACCGACTTAAAAGTAATGGAGCAAGAATTAAAGCTTGACTTCCTTAAGAAAAAAGGCGAATTAGAACTACAAATTAGAGCTGCAAAGGCTTCGCAAGAGCGTGCCTTGGCTGATGCCAAAATGGCCTCTAGCTTGCAAGGTCCAAATTCAAAGTAAATTATGTCTTTACCAAAAAAGCGTGCCGCTGCAATGGGCGCGGCCGTTCCAATTCCAATTCAGCACTGGTTCTCGAACTTACAAAACGTTGACGAACTCCGAAAAGTTTTTTCAAATCCTTCTTTTATGCTTGCTTGTGCTATTGTACGGAACTCAGCAATGCCTACCGGAGCTAACCTAAGTTCTTCCGACGATCACGCCTTAGCCATTAACCACGCGTACCTTGCGGGGTACTGTGACTTTGTAGATTCTTTAAACCGATTAACTGTTTTGCCTGTAGAAAATATGCAGGAAGACGAGTGGAGCTACGTACAGCCTAACAATAATCTAAATTTATGAGTGAAGTAACCGAAGTAGTACCAGTAGAGGGTGGAGGAGGCGACTTCTTTTCCTCAATTGAAGCAGCCTTTAACGCTGCGGAAAACCCAAGCCAGCCAGAGCCGCAAGAAGTTGCTCCGGAAAAACCTTACGATCCAAAGTCCTCTACCGTAGAAGACGTTCCTACAGTTACTGAAGGAACCGAGCCCGAGCCTACCCTACCCATTGACGATCCCGAGCCGGAACAAAGCTTGGAAGAACCTGAAGACGGAATTGGGGGCAAGGCTGGCCGACGCTTTAAGCAAATTAAAAATGAGCTAAAGCAAGCAAACACCGATCTTGTTGAGCTGCGCCAGCAATTGCAAGAGCGCGAGCAATTGGTAAACGAGCTTCAGTCCAGAACCAAGGAAACAGAAGAAATCGAACAAACTATTGCCCAGTACGAGCAAGCCTTGGCCATTACCAAGTTGGAGTCAACAAAGGCTTACCAAAACGAGGTTCAGGCTCCAATGGTCCAAATCGTTGAAACGGCTGACGCAATTGCCAGCAAGTACGGAATCGACTCGGACGAACTTATTGAAGCCCTTAGTTACTCGGACCGGGACCAACAAGACACAGCTTTGGAGAGCTTGTTGGAAGGCGTTAAGGAGCGCGATAAGTTGGCTATTTACGCTTTGGCCGAACAAGTTCCTTTAATCGTTGCTCGCAAACAAGTTCTTTCAGAAAATGCTTCTGCGGCTTTGGCTGAGCTTGAGCAAATCGATGCTGAAAATGCAAAGCAGGATTCCGCAAAGGCTTACGAGCAAAGGCACCAAGCGGCCCAGCAAGTTTACGACAAGTTGGTTTCAAAGGTTCCCTTCCTTAAAACTATTGAGGACTTGGACTTTAGCAACGTTGCAAAGCGTGCGGGGGATACCGACTTCGACGGATTGGACTTGCACAACAAAGTGTACTCCAAAATTGCCGGGGATGTGTTTCCAAAACTCGTACGTGAGTTTTCTAGCTTGCGTTCGGAACTGGAAGAAGCTTTGGACGAGTTAGAGTCGTTTAAAAAGGCTAGCCCAAAAACCGGAAGCGGTTCTGCAAGCAGCACTGGCCAAGCCACCCGCGTGGCCGGATCGTTTGTTGATGCGATTAACCAAGCCTTGGGCGGTTAAATAATTTCTGTTGGTTGTTGTTGGGTTAACCCCGCCTAATTTTAATAGGCGGGGTTAATTTTTTTTGTTGACGTATTGCAACATTCGGTGTTACATTACCCACGAACAAAGAAACGCGTTCCAAATTTCTAAAACACTCCTCACCGTCCTGCCAGTGGGACCCGCCTTAAAAAGCATACTGCGCTACAAAAAGGGAGTAAGAAAATTAAACCGTGGAAGTTGTTTAACAAAACCGCTTTAGAATTCCAAGCCTATGCGCAATTTGGTTTTCGTACAAAGCACCCTGTGTTTCAACTTTTTAATTTTAACTCCTTACTAAACTACTTTTATGGCCGCAATTGGTACATTCAATCCGGGCAGCGCAACCGCTGCCATTAACACTATTCTTACGCAAGAAGCGAACCGTATTGGTTCTGACATCTACGCGCAAACCCTTCACACCAGTCCTTGGATCGACCTCATTAAGAAGTCTGCTTTCCCAAGCGACATGGGCTATCAGCTTAATACCATTATCTATGACCGTTCGCTTCCTATTAAGGACGCTAACTCTGATGGTACGCCTGACGGTACTCTTGGTGTTAGCTGGACTAATCTTGGTCCAGACGCTGAAGACCGCACTTCTGCTGGCTTCCTAACCGGTGGTGTGAAAAATACGCTTGCTCCACAAACTGGCAAGTCTCTAGTTGACTTTACTCGCTCACTTAAAGCTTATTCGCTTAAGCGTGCTGTTCTTGAGTCTCCACGTATTAACATTGAAGACCTTCGCTTTGCGGCTCACCGCCAAGAGCAACTTCGTGCTATTATGGATATTCTTAAAGAGTCCACCCGTTTCTCGTGGGAAGAGCGTTACCGTGATGAGTACGATCTTCTTTGCGCTAATCTTATTACTTGTGCAGCTACGTCAACGGATCTTACTACTTCAAAAAATTCAGGCACTCAAACTTCTGCTGCCAAAATTGCTGCGAATGCCACTTACCCAACCGCTAACGTTTCGAACAAGATTCTTGATGGCTTGTACTTCAAGTTGGTTCGCGCAGGTGCTGGCACCAAAGCTTACGGCCGTGAAAACGGTCGCCCAGTGTTTGGTCTGGTCCTTAGCTCGGAAGCTTCGTACGCTTTGCAAACCGAAGCTGGATTCCGCGACGACGTTCGCTACAACGCTTCCAAGGTTAGCGAGCTAATTGCCCCTCTTGGAATCGAGAAGTCGTTCCGTGGTTACTACCACTTGGTTGATGACATGGCTCCACGCTTTGCACTGGTTAGTAGCGTATTTACTCGGATTTCACCGTATACTCTTGCGAGTGACGTTGTTATCCCAAATACAGGTTATGATGGGGCTGCATATGAGGCTGCTTACGTGCTACACGAAGAAGTAATGGAGTCCCTGATCCCAGAACCAATTTCTGGTGTTTCCGGCCTTACGTTCAATCCCGTTAATTATCGCGGTGACTTCCGTTGGACCAACATCCAATCCGAATTGCTTAACCCAGACGGTACTATTGGTTTCTTCCGTGGAGTTCTTGCTTCTGCTTCGAAGCCAATTAAGACTAACTTTGGGTACGTTGTTGTGTTCCAACGCACTAGCACCACCCCTGCTGCCTAAACCCTAAACGCTAAGGGGTATCCTTAAACAAGATACCCCTTAGCCCCATCCTTTAACTTAATAAAACGATGCCTACTCTCG
>Ga0315290_10000065_pt1 | contig 58721 bp, 50 predicted proteins | sample YL17G12_0_MG_FD_203627 | JGI IMG/M metagenome (GOLD analysis project Ga0315290, IMG submission 203627) | Sediment microbial communities from Yellowstone Lake, YNP, Wyoming, USA - YL17G12_0 | ecosystem: Environmental > Aquatic > Freshwater > Lake > Sediment | place: USA: Wyoming | collected... | reverse complement strand
CATCCCATCGATGAGGATTTCCCTCAACATTCTCTTCTTGTTCAAATAGGCGATAGTGTCATTGAACAAATCCAGCGACTCTTCATTGCTGGTGTTGTTGATGACCCGTTCGGCATTGACGATGCTGTAAATGCCGCAAAGAGAATCGAGACCACCTTGTTCAAACGGCAGCATTTGTACCTCTTGAATGGCAAAAAAAGATTTATCGGAGAGAACTGTCCTACCAGGTTGGTTTCCTGGTAATCCCTAATTTCATAAAAATCGGTCGATAAAATTGAAGAAAAGGGAACGCAAACTATAAAAGTAGATTATTTAGGACAATCTCTTTCGTGTAGTTATGCAATTGATAAAAATGGGCAATTTCTCTAAACAGCGGAGAGTCCCAAATATATACCCACTTTTCATTCTGCGCAAGACTCAATTTTCCTTTCAGAACGAATTTTCTATTATCACTGATTTGAAAAAGGACCGCCATAATTAAGCGGTCCTTTTTCAAATCTTGGGATTGTTTTTCTTTTGTTCTCTGATCCGGCGCCGGCCTTTCACCATCAGCGATTGGATCCACCCGACAAATGGCTCCGGTGGCAAATAGTCCACCAAAGTCCAGGGTTCTTTTCCGCAAGAGGTCAGAACAGCATTGGCAGCTTTTATCCCTGTCGCGCAGGCACGCTCAAGGAAAAATGCTGGCAAAGGGTCGCGCACCCAATCACCGGCGCAGAATAATCCCTGCCAGGGTGTCTCGATTCCCAAGTGAGTTCCGCGCGGACCGAGTGAAGGCAAGGTATGCGTGGCGGCGTTGCGCTGCAAATGCTGGGAAATGAGATGTCCGCGAAGTTCTGGGTAAGCCTGATATATTTCCATGATGGCATTGGTCAGCAACAACGCATCGGGCTGCTCGAGCACTTCAGGCGGGCCATATATGTGCGCTTCAATGGCGCTCCCACCTGTGGCTTTGTTCCATGCGCGATAAGGCGCATATATCCGCTCCAGCCAGAAAAAGTTGTGCAGGCTGAATTCCCCAGTGAAGATTCCCGCTTCCGGTCCCGGCTTGGGCTGGCGGTCGAACCAAATCCGGATGACGGCATTAGCCATTCCATGCGGGAAGGAAAGTCCCTCAGCTTCAGCTGGAAAGCTATTTCGGATAATAGCGGCAGCTGCGGGGGAGTCGGTAGCAAGGATGACGTGATCAGAAGTGAATCTAACGATAATGCCATCTTGATCTGCAATCACTGCCCAGCCATTCCCAGCTCTTTCGAGGCGGACCACTTTCACCCCCAGCCTGATCTGACCCCCGAGTTCCTGGATCCGGGAGGAGAGCGGTTGGCACACATCAGTGCCCCCGTCATTCGGCAGGTAAGAGAACACCCATGTATCGCGGCGAAGAATAGTATAGAACCTCAGGAAAGCCAGAAAGCCTGCCAGGGGGATTTCTTCAGCGTGAGTAGAAAGGCCATTGCGCGCCAGACCTGTAAAGAATCCTCGCAGCGCCGGAGACCACTTGCGAATGGTCTCGCCCAGCATCATGCCTTCCATCGGCTGGTCTTCACCAAAAGGATCGATACCCACCGCCATGATCAGCACCGACCAGACGTGAAACAGCCGCAGCCAGTCTCGGATGTCAATGGTCAAGAGGAAACGCGGACTGAGAAATAACTGCAAGTAATGAAGGGGAGCTGGAAACCAGCTATAGCGGATGGCGTTCCCGACGGGCGCCGAGCGAACGACTCCCATTTCGCGGTAGATCCACAGCTCTTCCTGGGCGGGGACAAATACCGGACGCAGATTATGGCGTGCCAGCATGGCTTGCAGGTTGCGGTAAGGAGACCAGATGCCATGAACGCCGTGTTCGAGGGGGAATTGCCAGCTGTTGATTTCGAGATTGCCCTTGCCTGCCAGCCTGCCTCCGATGAATTGGGGGTCTGCTTCAAGGACAAGCGGTTTCAAGCCTCGTTCTGCGAGGTGAAGCGCAGCAGAAAGTCCCGCCACGCCGCCGCCGATGATGATGGGATCAGCCTGGGGCATAAGTGGTTAATTTACCTTTCCGGCTGGCAGGATAACGGACATATTCCCAGAGCAGAGAAAGCGGTTTGGATTGCATCAGTGAAGGTTCCGCATAACACTGCTGAAAACAACTATGACAGTTTCGCGGCGGCTGACCATACAGGGAATGGGCTTTGGTCCAGGCATCCTCCCAATGGGTCTCGTTAAGCAGATTGATGACACGTCCGCCCTGGCCGTTGTTCCCTTTTTCAAGCGGCCGGCAGGGATAAGCTAAATCGCCATTGGGATAGATACGTGGAACTAGAGTGGGGTAGCAGTCATAGGGCTCAAACCTGGAGAGAATCTTCAAGTAGGCTATACTGCCGAGGATAGGCGCTCCGTTTCGTTTTAGCTTAATCAATTTATTGATAAAGGTTTGATATTCTTTGGAAACCGTCAGGTCATAACGCGGCCAATTGTTGACGGATTGTGGGGAGAAGGAAATCAGCAAGCCATGATTGATGCAGAAATCCAGCACAGCCTGCGCGCCGGGTAAGGTCTCCGGTGAAAGCACGGCGTTCGCCATCAGGACAAATCCATTTTGCTTTTGGAAGCGCGCAGCCCACTCTATATTTTTGATGATTGATTCTGCAGTCTCATCAGGCATACCAATAACACCTGCCCAAACCGCTGGGTTAATTGAATCCAGGCTGATGATCAACCGATCCACCAGAGGAAGTAGTGGCTCGTGTGCTGACAGCAGGCTCCCGTTGGTAATGAGAGTCAATTCCCTGAATCGCAATTCGCGTTTGGCATGAGAGACCAAAGCATCGATGTGGGGATTGGTGAGAGGTTCTCCGCCGGTCAGGAATAATGCATCTGTTCCGGTACGGATGACGCTCAGGATGTGTTTGGCTTGTTCGAATGGGAGTGGATTCTCATTGCCTGCGTTTCGTCGCCCGCCGAAATCCTCACAGTAGGCACAATTAAGATTGCACTGACCTGTAACGTAGTAAATCGCCACGTTCGGGCGAAGGTGGCGATCCTGCCGGGCAAGTTTAAACCAATTGGCGGCGTAAGCAGTCAACATTTGCTTTGATTATAAAGGGTAAACAAAGCGCAATGATCCCTACCAATCAACGTCTTGCATAATTGAAGAGAATAATTCTACCAGCGCGATATCAATTCTGCCACCAGCACAGTCCGTGAAAACAGACTGTCTGTGAAAATATATTCCCTTTCGGAGTGATATCCTTCGCCGAAAGTACCCAATCCGTCCAGAACAGGAATACCCAGCGGAGCGACATAATTAGCATCCGAACCGCCGCCTGTACCTCCTGCTTTGAGGGTCATCCCGAAGCCGGAAGCAATCAGACTGGCTTTCTCGAATGTTTTCTTCATTAGATCATCATGGGGCATAGGCGGTCGATTCAGTCCACCAGTGACGGAGATGGATGTACCTGGGGTGACAGGGCGAAGAGAGTTCATCTCAGCATTAATGCGTTCGGCTTCCTCTGTCACCAGCACGCGGTAATCCACTTCTGCCTGGCACTCTGCGGGAACAACATTGGAAGCCGTTCCTCCCTTGATCGTCCCTACATTGAGCGTTGTCCCTTTGCTGTAATCCGTCATATTTTGAATAGCCAGCACCTGATGTGCCATCTCCTGGATCGCGTTGCGACCTTCCTCATGAGCTCCGCCGGCATGAGACGCGCGGCCCTGGATTTTCACCAGAAATTCACCGACGCCCTTTCGCCAGACCTTGAGCGCTCCATCCACCAGCCCGGATTCAAGAACGAGCACCAGGGCTGATTCACGAGCCAGCTTTTCAATTAATGCACGGGATGAATCTGAACCAACCTCCTCGTCGGAGGTGAATAATGCTGTCACGGGTCGGGCAGGCATCCGCTTCTCCTCCTGCAACTGGCGAATGGCGGAGAGAGTAATGACAATCCCTCCCTTCATGTCCAGCACGCCGGGGCCGAAAGTTTTGTCATCTTTTTGATAGAAAGGCATATTTTTAAGGGTACCAGTCGGGAAGACGGTGTCCATGTGATGGAGGAGAAGGATCCCGTCTGTTCCTTGTCCCCAGCGGGCGATGAGGTGGTTGCCCGCTAAACTTTGGCCCATTGTTTCAACTTCAGCACCCAAGGATAGGCATTCATCCATGACGATTCGGCCGACATTATCCACTGTGGCTTTGACATGAGAGGGGGATTCGGTTTCAACCAATTTACGAAGCAAGTCCATCGCTTTATTATTATTGGGCTTCAAAATAGTCTCCTGCCAGCAGGTAATTTTATTTTTCACGTTCGAGGAGGCGGATGGAAATGCCTCCCAGTAAAAACGGGATCCAGAATGTCACTGCCCGGTAGGACAGGGTAACGATTATCGCATCCCCCAACGGGATACCCAGCCCAACCATCGCCAGGGGGAGAATCCCTTCAACAATTCCGATACCGGAAGGCGTGGGGGAAACAACAAGGAAAAGATATGCCAGGGTATAGCTGGCAATTAGTGTGCCAATGCTCCACGCCACCTGGAACTCGATGAATGTCAGTGCCATGATCAGGATCATTAAAGACTTGCCGATTATCGCGTGCGCTACTGGCAGCAGCAGTCGTTCGTTTCTGTTATGGATGATCGACAAACCTTCAGATACCTCCATTGCAAACAACCGGGCGCGTTCCTCATGAAAATACTCCCTCCGGATAATTGGTCGCAAGATGCGGTTTGATGTTCGTGACAACCAAACCAATATATCACCGAGCTTCTCGCCGGAGCGGGAACCGACATAGATCAATATGCCCAAGCCGATCACGGAAAGTACCATCAGGATCGAGGCTGAGATCTCGCCTCCGTTCAACCGGTTTCTCCTGAAGAGTGCGATGATGCCTAATCCTAATAAAACCGAAAAAGCTGTGTAATCCAGAAACAAGTATAGAGCCGTGGCAGCTGCAGCCTGACCGCGCGGCTGCTCCTTTTTCCGCGCATTGTCAAAAAAGACAGCTGTACCTCCCCATCCGCCGCTTGGTGCGACGACATTTACAAAAGTCGCTGCAGAGGCGAGCAGGAAGAATTGCTTTAACGTATCCTTTACTCCCATCAGCCTGTACAAAGACCGGTACTCAAGCGCATCATTTAACATCCACGTAAGTTGAACCAGGACTGCAGTCCATAAGAATCGCAAATCATGTCGTTGGAGGGTTTTGATGATGGATTCCAGCTCGGAATAACTGACGATTACAATAATTATTCCAAGGATCAGGATTGCCAGGAAAAAGTACTTGCGCATGGTCAGGATTATATTATCGAAACGTTTAAAAACCCGTCGGGAGTGATTGTTATGAACAAGGTGCTCGATCAGGCAACATTCTTCTTGCGCTGAGACTGACGAAAGGCCACTGCTCCCAAGCCAAGTGGAATCCAAAATGTGACTGCCCGGTAGGTGAGGGTGACGATTAATCCTTGCTCGAATGGAACATGGAGAGAGGTCAAAACTATCGGTAAGCCGCCTTCGACAATTCCGATACCGGAAGGTGTAGGTGAGACAATAAGAAAAAGGTAGCCCACTGCATATCCGGCTACGAGTGTGCCAAGCGAGAAGAGGACATTGAAGGACATGAAACACAAGGCTAGAATACCCATCTGTAATAAACGATTGACGATCAGAAAAAACATGGGGCGGATAAGACCCTTATGTTCTGTCTGAAGGACTGCCAGGCCATCGGCCACTTCCGTAGCAAATAGGTAGGCTTGTTCCTCGTGCAAATAATCGCGGCGAAGAATGGGACGCAGGAGAGAATTAGTACCCTTGAATATATTGCCCAATACCCGTCCGAAACCTTCCGGAGAGCGTACGCCTTTCAGAATGAGCCAACCGAACACGATCACCAGAATGATTAGGATTATGGAGGCCGTTATTTCTCCAGAGTTAATGATATTACGCCGTAAGAGGACCACAAAACCTGCAGCGAGGACGATCAGAAAGGAGATGTAATCCAGAAATACATACAATGCGGAAACTGCCAGTACGCGGCCGTGCGGGTGCCCGCGTTTTTCCGCATCGTCCACGAACAAGGCCATGCCGCCGATTCCGCCAGTCGGGGCGATGACATTAATGAAATTTGCGCTGACTGCGACACCGGCGAGATGGCGGAGGCTCTCATCGATCCCCATAATACGGTAAAGAGATCGAAATGTTGCCGCCAAACCAAAAAACCAGGCAAATTGCAATCCAATTGCCAAAACAAAGAACAGCGGATCGGCGTTCTGGAGGGTTTCAACAATTTTCTGGATTTCCGAGAATCTAAAGGCGATCAAAGAAATGCCCAGAACAATGATGATCAGAATGAGAAATTTCCGCATAGCATGGATTATAAAGGATAACAATGAAGATAAAAAAAAGACGGTGGTTAATCGTCTTTTTGCTTATTTGTAGATGTCTTGAGTTAAGTAGGATTAACTTCTGCGCCGGCCGATGCCTCCGGCCAAACCCGAGAAGTAAAACAGTTGTAGGACGGCGGTCACCAGCGCGGCGACATAAGTCAGGGCAGCGGCATTAAGGACCGCATTCACTCCGCGTTGCTCATCTTCTCCTGTGATGAGGCCGGTATCAGAGAGAAGGCGTTTTGCGCGCGAGCTGGCGTCAAATTCCACAGGCAGGGTCGCCAGCGCAAAAACAGCACCAATCGCGAAGGCTAATACACCCAGCCAGGTAAGTTCTGATATTCGCAGGAACAAGCCGATCATGATCAGGATCCATCCCAGGTTGGAACCGATATTTACTGCCGGGACCAGGGCTGCCCTCAGTCGGAGCGGAAAGTAATCTTCGGCGTCCTGCATGGCATGACCGAGTTCATGGGCGGCAATTGCCAGTGCAGCCACTGAGCTGCTGTTGCCTACACCTGCCGACAGCCGGAGAACCTTCGTACGGGGATCGTAATTGTCGCTCATTTTTCCAGTGATTGGTTGAATCTGGACCCCATACAAACCGCCATTGCTGATCAATCTCTGGGCTGCTTGAGCACCGGTCAATCCGCTGCGGGTGGGTACCTGGCTCCACCGTTTATAAGATGACCGAACATACATGGACGCCAACATGGTGATCACCAGCGCCGGCAGCATGTACATCAGATAATTGGGATCAAATAGAAACATGGTTATCGCTCCGTTTGATAATTATACGTCCAACGAACTTAACGGTTGCATAAATGATCCATTATTTTGTAAGCAGTTCGATAGCCTTGGCCAACTGCGGATCGAGTTTAGCTTTTGCATCTTCTTCTGTCAACGGTACGACAACATCCGGGGTCAGACCCAGTTTGTGAATAGTTCGTCCGGAGGGTGTCAGCCATTTTGCGATCGTCACGCGCACTGCTCCCTGGTTATCTTGAAGGGGAATCCAGTTCTGGACCGATCCCTTGCCATAGGAGGTCTCACCGACTAATTGAGCGCGTTTGTCATCCTGCAAGGCGCCGGCGACGATTTCGGAGGCTGAGGCGGAGCCTTTATTGATTAATACTACCATTGGAACATCGAGTGCCAGTCCGCCAGGTTTAGCCTCGTAGCTATCCTTTTTACCATTACCATATTGTTCATAAAGGACAACACCCTTGGATATGAATTGGGATGCCACATCAACCGCAGTTTGAAGGTAGCCGCCACCGTTGTAGCGGAGATCAAGGATGAGACCCTTGGGGTGCTGAGCCATCAGCGTCGTTAACGCGGTCTTGAGTTCGCTGCTGGTCGTATCGCCGAAAGTATTCAGTTTAATATAGGCAATGTTGTTGTCCAGCATCTTGGATTCAACACTGGCAATTTCGATTTTGTCGCGCTTGATTTCAACATCGAAAGGTTTTTCCTGCCCTTCGCGCAGGATGGTCAGTTTGACAACGGAACCGGCAGGTCCAAGAACTTTGCGGCGGGCCAATTCCGGGTTCACACCGGTCATATCCTGGCCGTCAATGGCGATGATCTTATCACCGGGTTTTAAGCCAGCCTTTTCTGCGGGCGAGCCGGAGATTGGGCTGGTTATCGATAAGAAATCTCCGCCCGTATCCACGTAAGCGCCAATCCCTTCATAGGAACCTTCCAGAGACGAGTTGGCATCCTTGAATTCTTGCGGGTCCATAAATGAGGTGTGCTGGTCACCCAGTGATTCAAGCATACCTCGGATCGCTCCGCGCATTAAAATGACATTGTCCACAGGCTGGTCGACAAACTGATCATGGATGATTGTCCAGGTCTCCCAGAATGGTTTGAAGAGCGTCTGAAGATCCTGGGGAGTTGCTGTTTCAACGCTGTCGTTTCCAGTGGATGGGTTGATTGTGCTTTCCCCAGGAAGCGTCAGGCCACTACTTAAGGGCAATGATAAATTCCCCACCGGGAGAAAATGCCCAGCCAGGAATCCACCTGAAAATGCGCCGGCGAGCAGGATCACTGCAACGACCGCAATTATTGTATAAAGCAAACCTTTTTTCACTTTTCCTCCTATCAAACCCTATGAACAGAATTGAACCTAAAAAGAATACCAGAGCGGGATTAAAAATAGATGAATTCTCCGCCCTCGAGTGTAGGAAATTTATTAGAATGCCTGTCGGTAATGATTAGGGTTTGTCTTTAAGCTTTTGTTCTGAGCGAATCTTTTCCACCTGTTTTGCCAGCTCGTCCAGACTCTGATCCTCCTTGGACCAGGGCTGTCGGGCAGTCCTGCCGAAATCCTTGAACCAGTCGAAGCGCATCCCCCTTGAGCTGCGGACAATGCCATACATTACCAGGTTGGAACCAATGAGAACTGCTCCCAGAATACAAAGGACCAGATAGATATTTTCAGGGTGCTGCATCATGATGGGTAGTTCTCCAGTTGTTGAAGGATATTTGGCAGGTCAATCCAATTTAAGAGTGTGGTATCTGCGTCTGATTCGGCATGGTCTGTGCCAAACAGGACCGTGCGCATGCCCATCTTCCGCGCGCCCGATATGTTGCGCAGCATGTCGTCGATCAACACGCAGTGCCCGGGGTTGTTTTCTTCAGCGCGTAGCATCACACGTTGGAATGACTCAGGCATCGGTTTGCAGTAAGGTTCGAGATCGTTGATATCCACGATGTCATCAAAATAGGAAGCGATCTCAAGCACATTCAACACACGCCGGGCATGCGCAGAATCGGCATTCGTGAAGATAACCTTACGGGCAGACAATCCTTCCAGTGCTGCACGCAGGTTCGGGTCGGGATGGATATAATCCTTCAGAGGCAGATCATGCACGAAAGCCAGATACTCCTCACGCCGGATTGGATAATTGGCTTCCAACCCTCGCAATGCAGTTCCGTATTTTTCAAAATACGTCCTGCGCAATTCCGGAATCTCCTCCCACGATAGTCCAAGAAAATCATGCATATAAAGACTGATGCGTTCACGGATGGCCTCCCAAAGACCGCAGGATGCCGGGTAAAGCGTATCGTCCAGGTCGAAAAATATGGTGGAAAATTGCACGGCGTGATTATACCTTGTGTCTCAGGTATAATGAATCCATGCCCATTCGCATCCTTCCTGCTGAAGTGGCTTCCCAAATCGCCGCCGGTGAAGTAGTGGAACGCCCTGCATCGGCGGTTAAGGAATTGATGGAGAACGCTCTGGATGCCGGTGCACACGCCATTACGGTAACCATCGAAGAGGCTGGCCGCCGTTTGATCGAGGTGGCTGACGACGGATCCGGCATCCCGGAAACTGACCTTGCGCTCGCGGTGGAACGTCATGCCACCTCCAAACTGGTCTCTGCAGCGGACCTTTTCCGGATAGCAACCCTAGGCTTTCGCGGCGAGGCGCTGGCGTCGATCGGGAGTGTTTCCCGTTTGACGCTGACTTCCCGAACCCCTCAATCAGAAACCGGCGCACGGATCAATGTCGAGGGCGGCCGGGTTGGCAAAAAAGTAAAAACCGGCACACCGGCCGGGACTATGGTGAAAGTGGAAGACCTGTTTTATAACGTCCCGGCGCGGTTGAAATTCTTGAAGCAGGATACGACAGAACGCCGTGTAATTGACAACTTGTTCACGCGATATGCACTGGCCTATCCCTCTGTGCGATGTAAACTTATTGACAAAGGCGTACCTGCTTTTCAAACAACTGGAGATGGCGACCGGCGTGCCATACTGGCAGCAATACATGGCGTGGACGCAGCCCGTCAAATGCTGGATGTCACTTTTGATGAAGAAGGGATTAAACTTTCCGGTTTTATCAGCCCCACCTCACTGACCCGCTCGAACCGTAAAGAAATCACCTTCTTCGTCAACGGGCGCTGGGTGCAGGATGTTGCTCTTAATACTGCATTGTTACAAGCCTACCATACCCTGTTGATGGTGGGGCGTTATCCTCTGGCGGTAGTGTTCCTGGAAATCAATCCTGAAGATGTGGATGTTAATGTCCATCCTCAGAAGGCTGAGATCAGGTTTAGAAACCCGGACCGGATCTTCTCCTTTGTTCAACGAGCTGTCCGCCGGTCGTTGCTGGCTTATACACCGATTCCTCAGATGCCAGCTCAAAAAATGTGGGGAAATACAAACCCCTCGCAGGCCGGTATCGACTGGACCCTTGCTCATTCCGACACACCCGGAGAGCAGGGGACAGCCAGCCCTAATCCACCCGCTGCTGAAATCCGCCAGGCGACTTTATCCAATCTTCCACTGCTACGACTCGTAGGGCAGATCGGGGCGGCGTACTTGATCGCCGAGGGACCGGATGGGTTGTATTTGATCGACCAGCATGCAGCTCATGAACGTGTGCTCTTTGAGAAATTGATGGCCCAACACGACAAGAATAACATCCCCTCGCAAGCCTTGCTCGCGCCTGTTGTGGTGACCCTCTCTCCTTCACAGACGAGTCTCATAACCAGCCAGTTACCCATCCTGCAGCATTTCGGTTTTCAGGTGGAGCCCTTCGGGATGAATGATTTCCAGGTGCGCGCCATCCCGGCTCTGTTTGGCCAAGCAGATCCTGCATCGGCATTGCTCGCATTAGTGGAGGATTTCGAGGAAGATGAAGCGCCCCTCCAAAATGAAATCGAATCGCGCATCGCGGCGCGTGTCTGCAAGCGGTTGGCAGTCAAGGCGGGTCAGGTGCTTTCAATGGAGGAACAGCGCGCTCTGTTGGCTGATCTGGAGATGTGCAATTCTCCGCGTACCTGTCCGCATGGCAGACCGACCATGATCCATTTATCTGTCGATATGCTTGAACGACAGTTTGGACGTAAAGGTGCAAGGTAGGGAGATCTTCCGTGCAGGCGCTTTGGCTTGAAAACAATCAGTTATCTTTAAAGGAAATACCGCGGTCGGCTATACCCGGCGAGGCAGTGATCAAAATCCGCAAAACCGGAATTTGTGGCACCGATCTTGAACTGGTTAAAGGATATTATCCATACACCGGCATTCCTGGGCATGAGTTCGTGGGTGAAGTGATCAACTCCCCTGACCCGGAATGGATTGGCAAACGAGTTGTTGGCGAGATCAATGCTGTCTGTGGTGCATGCGAACAGTGCCGCTCCGGTCGCCCGACCCACTGTGAGAATCGGTCCGTGCTGGGAATCATTAACCGGGATGGGGTTTTTGCTGAATGCACCACTCTGCCTCTTGAAAATTTGCACATCGTTCCCGATTCAGTGCCTGACGAGGCGGCGGTTTTCACTGAGCCTTTGGCAGCAGCACTCGAAATCCAGCAGCAGGTGCAGATCCACCCCACGGATAGAGTGCTGCTTATTGGCGCGGGGCGGCTCGGTCAGCTCATCGCCCAGACCTTGATGCTTACCGGTTGCGATCTGCGAGTTGTTGCCCGACACCCACTCCAGAAAGAGCTGCTATCCAGGCGCGGCATCCGCTTGATTGATGAAGGGGATATCCAACCTTGGCGATATGACGTGGTGGTGGAGGCAACAGGCTCTCCATCCGGCTTTGATCTGGCGCGTAAGGCGCTACGCCCACGCGGAACATTGGTGCTCAAATCCACCTACAAAGGGGATATGACAGTTAATTTTTCTTCTATCGTCGTGGATGAAATTCAGCTAATTGGATCGCGTTGCGGTCCTTTTGAACCCGCGTTGCGTTTGCTCGCGCAGAAGGAAGTTGACCCTACGATCTTAATCGCTTCTGAATACCGCCTGACTGAAGGGTTGCGAGCCTTCAAGGATGCTGAAAAAGCAGGCATGTTGAAAGTGTTGCTGACTCCATAATAAACCTGTGCTGGTTGGACGAACCAGCACAGGTTTATTATTTCTTCGGTAAGTGAATAGTGAAGGTGGTCCCTTTGTGGACCTGGCTGTGGACGGTGATTGTTCCACCATGTCCGATAATAATTTGCTTGCAGATGGACAATCCCAACCCGGTACCACTCACCTTGCCTTCCGTATCGCGAACCCGGTAGAATTTTTGAAATAAGAAGGGCAGTGCATCAGTTGGGATACCCACACCGGTATCAGCAACATTGATTGTGGTTTCCTCTTCACTCGATTGTGCGCTAAGTGTAACAGTGCCTTCCGGTTTGTTATATTTAGTCGCATTGGATATCAGGTTCAGAAGCACCTGTTTCATCTTGTCACGATCCGCTTCGACTTGAAGCTTTTTGGTTGGTCTGATGCGAATTCGAACCTGCAGCTCATCGGCTTTGGTCTGAAATAATGAAGCACTTTCCTCAAGTAGCTTACCAATATCAAATACAGATGTTCTAAATTGGATGCGACCGGATTCCAGCCGGGCGAGGTCTAGGAATGAGGAAGTCATCGTATTCAACCGAAGCGCCTCGTTGTGGACATTGGCAGCAATTTGTTGACTCTGCTCAGGCGATATTTCAGGTCTGAGCAGAAGATAAGTGGCTGTACTGATTGCGGCCAAGGGCGTGCGGAGTTCGTGAACGAATTCCGAAACCAGGTCTGATTGTTGAAACAGGCGTGTATTTTCGATGGCAACTGCAGCTTGCGCACCCAGTACGGTCAACAAGTCTTCATCATTTTCATTAAAACTCCCAACCAGCTTGTTAATCACTTCCAGAACACCAACCACCTTATCTTTGGTGATCAACGGAACTCCCAGCAGAGACTTGGTTTCGTAACCGGTTTCCTGCGATACATTGTTGAAGTAACGTTTATCCAAAAGGACGTCATAACTGAAAGCTGGCTCGCGGTGTTTGACAATCCATCCGGCGATGCTGTCTTCCAGCGGGACGATAATTCCCCGTATGGTCGGCTCATCCATGTTGGTGGCCACCTGAAAGTGCAGTTGTCGGGCAATTGAGTCATAGAGGAGAATGGATGCGGCATCCGCACCGGTGATGTCTTTTGCGGCGTTGATGATACGATGCAAAAGCGGATCCAGATCCAGCGTGGAAGCAAGGTCTCTGGCGATCTCGATCAACCGGCGATAATCTTTTAGAAGGTGGGCGTCAGAATGTTTGTCCATGCAATACCTGGTCTTTTATAAGTGGAATTATATCAGCGACATTTTCATAGATGTTGATGTCGGCTCGAACGGATAAATAAGTAGGGGTTTGGTTGATAATGATCAAGTGAGCACCCCGGTCGATGGCCTGCATAGGCAGCCCGGCAACAGGCAGCACTTCCAACGAGGAGCCGGCCACCAAAATGAGGTCACATTCCCGGCACGCTTTTTGCGCATCAAGCCAGGCTTTATGCGGAAGTTGTTCACCAAAAAGTATTACATCTGGTTTCAATACAGCCTTGCAGACCGGGCAAGTGGGTATCATGCCGTCGGCAATGAAAGCTGGCAAATACTCTTTATAACCATATTTTAGGTAACATTGTGAACAGGAAAGGGTTTGCAGAGTACCGTGCATTTCTATTACCTTTTCCGCCCCCGCTTTTTGATGCAGCATGTCAATGTTCTGCGTGATGATGGCTTTAATGTGACCGGCTCTTTCCAACTCTGCCAGCGCCCGATGTGCAGCATTAGGTCTTGCGTTATAGATTTGACTAGCCAATGGCCGAAACCACCTGTAAAATTTTTCCGGGTCCAGCCGGAAGGTATTGAGTGAAGCTGCTTCCAGCGGTTCATCCCTTGACCACAGCCCGGTTCCTTCAGAACGAAAATCCGGGATGCCGGATGGGGTGGAAAGGCCGGCGCCTGTCAGAACAACTACCCGTTTTGCCTCGCGGAATAGATCGGCTGCGTATTTAGCATCCGCCATTGTCTGGCTGGAAAAGGAGGTCATTTCCTGTGAGATTTTGGGGCACGCTCGACAATTTGCTCGGCAAGTGCATCAAATTGCTTGTTGGTCAGGTTATCAGTCTGAACCAATACTGCGGCGGTTTTATTTCGATTGGCATGCTGAATCACTTCGGGGGCTGGCGTGATCGAGATCGCGATCGGCTGCCCGAGTTGTTCTTGAATTTGCGCAACCGACAGGTGCAGATCGGACCTGATCCGGTAATTGGCAACGATTGATATCTTGCGCATGTCCACGCCCAGGTCGACCAGATCTTCGATCATTGCGCGGGTGTGGATCAATGTGGATGGTATCGGTTCGGTCACAACGAGAACTTCCTGCAAATTTTTAATGAATTTCTGGACGCTCGCCGGAAGTCCGCTGCCAAGATCGAGCACGATAAAGGAACCCATAAATGCCAGCCGGCCGAGCAGACTTTCGAATTGAGGAGTATTTGCCATCAACGAAGTGTCTCTCGGCTGAAAGGATGATGGAAGGAATTTCAACCCGCATTGGTGGGTGGCAAGTTGCTCGCGGATGCGGGCGCGGGTGATGTCTGTAGGATTACTGCACAGGAGGTCGACCAAGCCTCCCGAGCTGGAGAGGTTCAAGTCGATACCAAGTGTCCCCTGGCCGGGGCGAAATTCAGCGAGAATTACATCGCCATTGGTCTTTTTAAGCAGAGAAACCGCCAGATTCAAGGCAATTGTTGAAACCCCCAGCCCTCCTCGAGGGGCGAGGACTCCGATAATATAAGCTGCCGGCTCGGTGGGAGTAGACGGGGGATTTACACCCCGTCCTTTAGTTGAACGCGATAACAGGGCTTTAACGTGAGCCTGGAGTTCGGTGGGGTGGGTGGGCTTGGTCAGGTAGTCGTCTGCGCCGGCTTCAAAACCGGTCACCTTGTCATCCAGTTGAGATTTGGCGGTGAACATCAGGATCGGGATGTTGGCTGTGTCCGGGCTGCCTCGCAGCCGGCGGGCAACTTCATATCCGTCCATCACAGGCATCATGACGTCCAGCAGGATCAAATCAGGGTGGTCGGAATCGGCATGAGCCAGTCCCTGCTCCCCGTTATTTGCTGCGATAATCTGGTAGCCCTGGCGTTGGAGCATCAGCCCTACCAGCCGAAGAGTGTCCACGTCGTCGTCGATGATAAGAATCTTTTCAGGCATAATGGCTCCCGGACAAAAAATCGATCGTGTCCTTAGGTACAGTCTAGCATAAAGCGTATTTGCAGGCAATAGAGATGAAAGCTCCTGAAAATAGTGGAAATTAGGGCATGGGAAGGGTGCTATAATTAAAGAGTAGTGTTAGTCACTATGTCCTGTGAGGAACAATCTTCATCCCGGGGATGACAGGCTTCGACGGGAGAGGCTGGTTCCGGAATGCGAGCCGAGAGGTGCCGAACTCGATAAATCAGCACAAAAAATCAAGTGCCAATCGCACTTCCTACGCCGCGATGCCCCTCGCTGCCTAATACGCAGTAGAGAGTAAACGGTCCGTCTCATAACGAGGCGGCGTCCACCGCTCCCGCTCTCCGCCCGGCGAACGAGTGGGCGACAAAATGGCAGAGTGCCGCGCCGCCACGTCACTAACGGTGCGAAAGAGAGCTTTCGGGCTTAAGTGAATGGCCGCAGGTGAAATTTGCCGGCCGGGTTGCCTGCGGTGACACATCCAACCGTCTACGCTCGTAGATTTCCGGTGATCGATTCTTTCGGACGCGGGTTCGATTCCCGCCATCTCCACAAAAGGCAAAGGCTAAGTCAATCCTTTGCCTTTTCTTATTTGTCAACCATTAGTATTACATTAGTATTACAGCGCAATATCAGACAACTTGACGCTGAGAATTCGGGCAAAACTGCCTTTGTATGCTACATTTGGCGGCAGTTTACCTGCTTGGTAAGGCTAAAATCGGCAACCTTGCGCTGTAATATTTGTTAGGGCTTTCTTAAAGTAGGAGCAGGACATAGAACAAAAAGACCTTCTTCGGTTATGCATTGTGTTGGCAAACAACAAATCACACCGAGGGAGGTCGAAATGGAGTCTAACACACCAGCCGGGATGATATTTGATTTTGGTAGTCTGTACGCTCATATTCGGAGCCTGGCAGACCGACGCAAGGCCAAAGGTCTGCGGTACGAGTTGGCTCTGATTCTGGTATTACTGGTAATGGCCAAGATCTGTGGAGAAGATCGACCGAGTGGGATCGCCGAGTGGGCCAAGCATCGCGCAGGAATGTTGGTGGAGATGTTGAGTTTGAAGCGCAAGGCGATGCCGCATCACAGCACCTATCGGCGCATCTTAGCCGAAGTGGTGTGTGTCGAGGAGCTGGAGCAGATCAGCCAGACCTACTTGTTGGCGGCTTACCTGCCTGGCGAAGGAATTGTGCTGATGGAAGTGGCATTTGCAGGGAAAGGCAGGGAACAGGAGGCGGCTCCGCGGGTGCTGAAAAGCATGGATTTACGGGAAAAAGTAGTCATGGGAGACGCCTTACACACGCAACGGGATATTTTGACCCAAACTGTGGAAGCGGGCGGCGAGTACATCTGGTTGGCCAAAGGGAATCAGCCCCAATTAGAAGATAACATTCGCCTGTGGTTTGAGCCCGATGTGCAGCCGATCCCCGGGATGAGTTTCCCGCCCACGGATTTTGAGACAGCCCAGGCCACCAGCAAGGGACATGGACGTCTTGAAAAACGAACCTCGACCGTGAGCAGCCAACTCAAGGATTATCTGGACTGGCCTTATCTCGAGCAGGTCTTCAAACTGGAACGCCGCTCTACCTCGCTAAAAACTGGTGAAATTCGAGAACAGGTCGTTTATGGCATCACCAGTTTGGCACGCGAAGAAATCACCCTGGACAAACTGCTCCATATGACCCGCTTCTATTGGGGTATTGAGAACGGCCTGCACTACCGCCGGGATGTTACTCTACGAGAAGACTACACTCGAATGACCAAAGGAAGGGCGGGCCAGGCCATGGCTTGTCTCAATAATCTGATCCTGGGAATCTAGCTCTCAAAGAAAAAATACCGCACCATCCCCACTGCCAGACGCTACTTCAGTGCTCATCCCGACAAAGCCCTCGACCTTTTCCTGCGACTTTGAGAACACCCTAAAACCATTAGTACATTGGATTGCGTGTAAACTTCCGCCATGCTAAAATAGGATATTGTGCGTCCTATAACCAAGCACACTACTTTTACATTGTAATAAGGTTACTACTCAGGTATGGTTACGACACCGCCACATATAGTGGTCGCATGCGCTGAAGGCGAAAATCCGCCACGGGTTCGACCACCATATATGCTATCAAAACCGGAAGGCTCATCTTTTGTGCCACATATAGCATTTCTAGCTAATTCAGGCTGAGCAGTTACGTAATAAGTTTATTAGCATTCACTTTCGAAGGGTCACAATATGTCGAAATCAATTAGATCTCTCTTCCTGGTTAGCATTTTAATCAGTGCTATTACCTTTAGCCAAGTATCTCCTGCAAAAGCACTGTCCTTTCCTGCCCAAATGAATAAAAGCTTTAACCCAATAGCCATTGTGGCTGGGGGCACCTCAACATTAAGCGTGACCATTTTTAATCCAAACTCGTTTCCACTGACCTCTGCTCATTATCATGATTTATTTCCAGCCGGCATCACTGTAGCGAACCCAATAAATTTATCCAATACCTGTGGTGGCACTGTGACGGACGATTCATTCGTCGCATTGGCACCCGGGGGTACGTACTTCAGCTTAAATGGGGGTACTGTACCTGCTCAGGTTGGGGCTACACCCGGGGAATGTACCGTGTCGTTTACCGTTACCTCCATTACTCCCGGCAACCTGATCAATACCATTCCAAAAGGTGAATTGCAATCTACTGGAAATGATGGTGGAACTCCAGTAGGCATCACAAGCACTGACCCTGCCAGCGCCACCTTGCAAGTCTCTGCTGTTTTGCCGCCTTCGTTGAACAAGGCTTTTGCCCCTAACACGGTTTGGGTGGGGCAGGCCAGCCAGCTGACGATAAACGTCATTAACAATGATCCGACGAACACGCTGACCCAGACCACGCTCACCGACACGTTCCCTGCTTCCTTCGTTGTCGCAAGCCCTCTAACGTCCTCGTTACTTAATTGCGGCGCCGCTACACTTCCCGGTTTAGCTGTCGGGCAAACTTCGGTAACTTTGAACAATGCCGCTATCGCGCCGGGGACAACCTGCAGGATCAGGGTGAACGTTTCCTCGCCTACTCAAGGCGCCTACATCAACACCATCCCTGCGGGCCCAGCTGCAGGCGCCATCCAAACCCAGCAGGGGGTCACCAACGCCTCACCGGCCTCCGCCAACATCAACGTTCAAGCGGTTGGCATTTTGAAAACATTTACTCCGGGGACGATCCAAAGCGGTGGTACCGGCCTCCTGACCATTACCCTGCAAAACCCGACCCCTGCCGCCTATCTTGGTGTGGGGATAACAGATAGCATCGCCTTAACCCCCAACATAACGTTCGTACCTGGATCAGCGGCTACCACATGTGCCCTCGGAACGGCCACCCTCTCCGGTGTACCTTTGAATGTGGTTAATCTCGCGGGTGGCACGATCCCAGCCGGCACCATACTCGCTCCCGGCACTTGTACGATCACCGCCCGGGTGACCGGCACCATTAATGGGACGTATACAAACACCATTCCAGCCGGCTCGATGAGCGGTCCGATCAACAATTTACTACCGGTCTCGGCAAACGTCACAATCCAGGCGCGCGCCATCGGCGTTACGAAAGGCTTCGTCCCGAACAACATCAATCCCGGCGGCACAAGCACTCTGACCATCACGCTGCAAAACCGCTACAGCACTCCCTACACAGACGTGCAGTTCTCGGATAATCTGCCAGCGGGTCTCACGATTGCGGCAGCACCTGCACCGATCAATAATTGCGGTGGAACATCCTTTACTGCAGCTGCCGGAACCGGGCTTATTCGGTTAGGCGATGGGACTCCAGGAGACGGCACAGGCGGTACGATCCCTGTTGGCACAGCACCTGACTTTGTGAATAACCCTGGGACGTGTACGATCATTGTCCCGGTCACTTCATCAGCGCTCGCAGTACCCGGAACGACGTATACAAATGCTATCGCGGCCAATACTGTCACCTCGGCCCAGGGTGTTGGCAATACAGCCGGGAGTGGGAACCTTACAGTGAATGCTGCCGGCCCGGTCGTTGTTGCGAAGGCTTTTCAAACCAACCCGATGCTGGCGGGTTCCACTAGCCGGCTTAGAATTACCATCACGGCTCCAGCTGATACCGCATTATCCGGGATTTCCATCAGCGATACTCTCCCCGGTGATCTGACCATCGTTGGAAATCCTCCGGCCCCGGCCAACCCGGTTACCACTTGTGCAGGTGCAACACTAACCGCGACGGTCGGAACACAGCTCATCCAGATGACGGGCGGGTCTATCGCTGCCGCCGGGGGGAACTGTACGATCACAGTATACGTTACTACAAATACACCGGGCTCATACCCGAATAGTATCCCCATCGGTAATGTCTTTACTACCCAGTTAAGGACGAACACCGCCGCTGCAAATGCCGCCCTGACTGTTACCAGCTTCACGATGAGCAAAGCGTTCTTCCCCCCAGCGGTCAACACCAACGGTCTTTCCACGCTGACGATCACCCTGCAAAATAATAATTCATCCCCACTTACCAATGTAACGCTTATAGACAATCTACCGGCGGGAGTCAGGGTTGCCCCCACACCCAATCAAAGCACCACTTGTGGAAGCGGAAGTATCACATTTCCTACCATACAAAGAATTTCAATGACTGCTGGATCGATTCCGCAGCAGGTGCTTGGCGTTCCAGGTTTGTGTACGATCACTTTGGACGTTCAAGGGACGGGGGCTGCAGGGCCATACCTCAATACAATAAACACTGGCAACGTCAGCGGCACCACCAGCACGGGTACGGTCATTCGCCCGCTGGCGAATGCCCCTGCAACACTTACCATTGCACCGCTTTCCATACAAGTTGTGAAAGGCTTCAATCCCCTTACCGTTTTTGGCGGCTCTGCATCGACACTCAGCGTCCAATTGATAAACCCCAATAATGCAGCGCTGATAGGCATTAAATTTACCGATAACATGCCGGTTGGCATGATCATTGCCAACCCGGCCAACTTGAACGTGGGTACCTGCGGCGGAACGCTGACCGGCCTTCCCGGAGCTGGTTCTTTTTCATTCAGTGGTGGCGGTCTGCTTGCCTCCACAAGTTGCATGCTAACTCTCAGCGCGACCATGACGGCCAACGGCAACCTCACCAATACAATTCCGGCAGGAGCGGTGACCACGTTCAACGGGGCAAGCAATCCTCAGGACGCGGCTGCTACTTTGACCAATCTGCCTGGAGCAAGTGTCAGTAAAGCCTTTGCTCCCAATCCGATCTACGCCGGGGACTATTCCCTTTTGACCATTGCCATTAAAAATACTGGTGCCGTCGCGCTGGATGGTATGGGTTTGATTGATGGCTTGCCTGGCACACTTCCAGCCGGCCTGGCAGTCGCTGGAGGGTCCGCGCCAGCTCCTGTCAACAACTGCGGAGCCGGAAGTACGTTGACAGCTATACCCGGTTCTCAAACCATCCAATTGACGGGCGGCAGCCTGGCGGGCAGTGCTTCCTGCACGCTCGTGGTCAGCGTGACAAGTACCGTGGCCGGAAATTATCTGAACACAATTCCGATAGGAACTCTCACGAACAATCAGGGAGCGACGAATAAACTACCGGTAACCGATACATTGGTTGTACTACCGCTTGCATCTCTCGGCGACTTCGTGTGGAATGACCTGAATGCCGACGGCATCCAGGATGCAGGTGAACCAGGCATACAGAATGTGACGGTCCACCTGCTGGATTCTGGTGGAGCCACCATCGCCACCACCACCACCGATGCCAGCGGCCTGTACCATTTCACGAACCTCACTCCCGGGACTTATAGCGTAGGGTTTGTGAAACCTGGCGGCTACACCTTCAGCCTGCCGATCCAGGGTAGTGACATCACCAAGGACAGCAATGCCGATACGACCACCGGGATCACCACCACCAGCTTTACGCTGGCATCCGGTGATAACAACATCACCATCGATGCCGGCATGTACCAGTCCGCCTCCCTGGGAGACTTCGTGTGGAATGACCTGAATGCCGACGGCATCCAGGATGCAGGTGAACCAGGCATACAGAATGTGACGGTCCACCTGACCGGTACGGACAATCTGGGCAATCCAGTGACGGCGACAGCCACCACGGATTTGAACGGGTTGTATTACTTCACCGGGCTTATGCCTGGGATCTATCAAGTCGAGTTCGTGCCCCCCTCCGGCTACACCTTCAGCTCGCAGGATCAGGGTGCCAATGACTCTGTCGACAGCGATGCCAACACCTCCACCGGTGCTACCGGCTCCTACACTCTCGTTTCCGGGGAGAACAACACCACCGTCGATGCCGGCATGTTTATGCCGGATATGACTGTATCCAAAACGATCAGTGCCATTTCCTATGTCAACCCAACGGTAATGCGCCTGACCTATTCGATTACATTGACGAATACGACAGGAATCGATCTCAAAAACGTTCAAACCACGGATGACCTGCAGATCACTTTTGGCGCGACACCTTTTACTTTCATCAGCCTGACGGCCAGCAATCTCTCCGCGAACACATCTTACGACGGGGTCGGCGATATTAACTTGCTGACCGGCATCGACACGCTTGCCGCAGGCGGCAATGGTACCATTATCCTCGTCGTTAATGTGGACACCGGCGGGCTCGCCACCAATCAAACCAACACGGTGATCGCCACCGGCGAACCCCCACTAGGACCGACCATTATCCGGACCAGCTCGGTCACCGGCCCGGTTTTTGCCGACCCCGCAGTTACCAAGTCTGCAGATCCTTCCCTAGCCATGGTAGGCGACTTGGTTACGTTCACCATCACGGTGACTAACAATGGCAACCAGACTGCAACCGGCGTAACGGTGACAGACCCCCTGCCTGCCAACATGGATTATGTTTCGGCGAGTTCAACTCCGGTTGGATCCATCAGCCTCATCGCGCCGAGAACGGTTGAAGTAGTCATTGGCGATGTGGCGGTGAGCGATGTCATCACCATCCTCATCAACGCCCGGGTCAACAGTCTGGGTACACCGCCGGTTCAAAATACCGTCCGCTTGACAACCACATCTTCAACCGATATCATCACCAATGACGAATCCTCCGTTACACTGGAGATTATTTCCCCGGTTCTGCCCTCCACTGGCTTTGCCCCTGGAAAAGTAACCCAACTTGACCCACAACCAACCGAAAAGCAATATATTACTCAGGATGATTTCTGGCTTGAAATCCCATCCCAAAAGGTAAAAATGAATCTGGTCGGCGTACCCAAAGTAGAGGGGGAATGGGATGTGTCGTGGCTGTGGCGAGATGCTGGGTACCTGGATGGATCCGCCTTCCCAACCCACTCTGGCAACAGTATTATCACAGGCCACGTTTACCTTCCAAACGGGTTGCCCGGTCCATTTGATAAAATCTCGTCACTGAAATGGAGCGATCGGATCATTATCCACGCCTATGGACAATCGTTCATTTACGAAGTTCGTAAGGTAGATTACCTTTATCCAGCTGATTATTCCAAGGCGTTTGAGCACAAGGACGAGCCCTGGATAACGCTGCTTACCTGCCGTAGCTATGATGAAAAATCAAATTCATACCGTCAGAGAGTGGCTGTAAAAGCTGTGCTGGTTAAAGTGATTCGATAACTTCCAGTGCTTTTGGGTTTGTATCCAGTCAAACGGCTGCCTTATAATTGGGCGGCCGTTGCTTTATGAAATTTTTTATAGGATGTTAACGTTTTTCTATTATTCATCGTGTAGACTTGGTGAAGTATGGCTAAACCAAAGCTATCGCGATCAAATGATATTATGAATAATTAAGGAGTTTGAAAATGGGAAAGATAATTGGCATTGACCTGGGTACAACTAATAGCGTGGTTGCTGTTATGGAAGGTGGCACGCCCACCGTCATCACTACTGCTGAAGGCGGCAGACTTTGCCCATCGGTGGTTGCGTTCAATAAGAACGGCGAACGCTTGGTTGGGCAAACCGCAAAACGGCAGGCGGTGATCAATTCCGAGAATACCGTCTATTCCATTAAACGGTTTATCGGGCGGCGTTATGAAGAAGTAGCCAATGAGCGCAAGATGGTCCCTTTCCAGGTGATCGAAGGACCGACCGATGACGTTCGGGTTAAGGTCCCGATGACCGGCAAGGAATACAGCCCGCAGGAAATTTCTGCCATGGTGCTCGCGAAGCTCAAGGCGGACGCTGAAGCGTATCTCGGTGAATCAGTGACTGAGGCGGTCATCACCGTCCCGGCGTATTTCAATGATTCTCAGCGCCAGGCAACCAAGGATGCCGGTCGAATTGCTGGTCTTGATGTAAAACGCATTATTAACGAGCCGACGGCGTCAGCTCTGTCATACGGTCTCGATAAGAAGAAAAATGAAACTATCCTGGTCTTTGACCTGGGCGGCGGTACATTCGACGTGTCTGTGCTTGAAGTTGGAGAAGGTGTGATCGAGGTCAAGTCCACCAACGGTGACACCCACCTGGGCGGTGATGACTGGGACCAGAGAATTGTCACCTGGGCAGCGGACGAATTCAGGAAACAGGAAGGCATCGACCTGCGCAACGACCGCCAGGCGCTTCAACGCCTGCGCGAGGCTGCCGAAAAAGCCAAGATCGAGCTCTCCAGCATGATGGAAACCGAGCTGAACTTGCCCTACATCACTGCGGATGCCTCCGGCCCGAAACACCTGGTATTGAAATTATCACGTGCAAAATTCGACCAGATGACGGATGACCTCCTTAAACGGTGTGTAGCTCCATTTGAAAATGCGCTCAAGGATGCCGGGATGAAAGCAAGTGACCTGAATGAAGTCGTCCTCGTGGGTGGTTCTACCCGCATGCCGATGGTACAAGATCTTGTCCGTAGTCTAACCGGTAAGGAAGCCAACAAGTCCGTCAATCCTGATGAAGTTGTTGCAGTTGGAGCGGCAATTCAAGGTGGCGTGTTGGGTGGTGAAGTACGTGACATTCTCCTGCTGGACGTGACTCCGCTGTCGCTCGGTGTCGAAACCCTGGGAAGTGTCATGACCGTCATGATCGAACGCAATACCACAATCCCGGTTAAGAAGACGGAAACCTATTCCACGGCTGCGGACAGCCAGACCGCAGTAGATATTCACATATTACAGGGTGAACGTCCCTTGGCCAACGATAACATGTCCCTGGGCCGCTTCCGTCTGGATGGAATTCCACCTGCTCCTCGTGGTGTTCCGCAAGTTGAGGTGACGTTTGACATCGATGCCAACGGCATTCTGCATGTTGCCGCCCGGGACAAGGCAACCGGCAAAGAACAGAAAATCACTGTGACCGCTTCGACCAATCTCAACAAGCAGGATATCGAGCGGATGGTTCAGGAGTCAAAGGCACATGAAGCTGAAGATAAGAAACGCCGGGAGTTGATCGAGGTACGCAATACCGCCGATAGCTTTATCTATCAGACTGAAAAAGCCTTACGCGATCTTGGCGACAAAGTTCCGGCCAATGACCGTACGAACATCGAAAGCAAGCTGGTAGATCTGAAATCTGTTGTCCAGACCGATGACGTGGAACGCATCAAAAAGACGACAGAGGAAGTTCAAAATGCTTTTTATGCATTGAGCCAGATGTTGTATGGACAGGGGGAGCAGCCTCAGCCTGAGGGAGGCCCATCAACGCCTCCGCCTCCATCAGGAAATACTGATAGCGATGTGATTGACGGTGAAGTTCGAGACGCCTGAGCGAGATAAATAAAAAAAAGAGCAACTTTTTGAGGTGCTCTTTTTTCTATGGCATATTTAATCTGCTTCTTGCGCTGGCGCATAATCCCCCGGCATGACCAAGCCATTCATTAAGACGAGGGCTCTCCGCTGTGCCAGAGGCAGCATCAGCATAGATGCCCGATCCCCAATACAAGTACCTTTGTGTCTCTTCTGGCCAATTGCTTTGAGGCTGGTTGATGAGGCTAATACCACCGTTGTAACCCGCCAAAGCAAGCCCTGGGTCGCCTCCGGCAGCGATCAATGACCTTTTCAGGTAAGCCATCCCTCTCCGGGCGTTTGTGTCCGGGTCATAAGGATTATCGAAGGGCTGAAAATGGAAGGGCATGACCTGAAACAACCCCATTGCGCCAGCGGATGATCGGGCGTCGGGATTCCCGCAGGATTCTATTTGCATCACGGTCGCAATGAGATTTGGGTCAAGATCGAATTCACCTGCCCACTGGTTGATTTCCTGCCCCCAGAATTGAATTTCCGAGGTGAAGATGGGTGAAAGGAAGCTATCTTCGTGACCTATTGTGGTTAAATTTAAACCATTGTTTAAATTAACAGCTGCAGGTCCGGTATCGGGAGAAAATCTACCGAGGAACACCAGAAATGAAATCCCAATAACTAATGCGATTAAGGGAGGCAGCGCAAAACCAGAGAAACAGCCTTGGCCTTCGGCTGTCTCTCTGTACCGGTTAGCGTTCGAAATATTCGGGCGGGTCGATGGCATTGATGAATCTGATATAGTGCCAGAAATGTGGATGATCAGGCAGTGTAACCACTATCATCGTAATCCACTGATCGCGCTGAGTAGGATGTTTCGGGCCGCTTGTAGGTGCTTTGGGCAACGGCAGGGCGAGGCTGAGGGTGGTAGGATGAAAGCGAAGCGTTAGGACGGACAGGTTGTGCCATTGCTGGGCGGGATTGCGGTCGGACAGAACCTTCAGCGGTTACTGTGCGTCGGGGACGAGAATCTCCGTTAAAGAGCCGGTCGCCCATACTGGAGAATGTACCAATTATGAGAATACGGATAACCCATACCATGACAGCGACAAATATAGGTACAGCAGTCATCAGTGTGTCTGAGTTTATGATGGCTGTCCCGGCGATCTGACGATTCTCCATCGCTACGGACACGCCCCACCAGGTGAGGGTGGCATTCATTGCAGCCGCCAGCAGCCAGGCTCCAAATAAGTACCAGACTTCGGCGGGTTCATCCTGTCTCTGTTCTGGGGTGAAAATGCGTGCGATGCCTGCGAAATCTATGCCACAAAACGCCAGTGCAAGGATGGTCGCCCAAGCTATGCCAAGGAATTTCAAATCACCCAGGACATCCTGCAGAGCAAATTGCGTGGTACTGTAATTGAAAATTTCAAAAGCAAGCAGCGCGCCAAATATGATGAAGCCGAATATGGAGCCGCGGTGGTTCATTACCTTATTCCATGCATGAGATAGATTGATGTTGCGGATACTTTGGGATGCGTTCATTTGAGCCTCCTTGTGGCAGAACGTTTGTTCGATAAAGCTATTATAGAACAAAAATTCTATTTAAGTCAAGACCCAATCCTGGTCATTTATGACCGAGTTCCAGACTTCAAGATTTCTTTCCTCCTTTGACATTGGTTCCGGGTCGGTTAAAATGACATTGAAAGAAAGGACTATGATGACTGAATTCTTTCCTTTTGATGAACTGACCTTCCCTGAAGTCGCAGCCCTGCCCAGACAGACCCATCTTCTATTACCCGTGGGTTCGGGATTCGACGATAAGGCTTTAGCCACCGCCTTAGGAAACCCTGAGCGGGTTGGTGTCTGCCCTGCGCTGCCATTTGGCTGGCAGGGCAGCGGACTCGAAACCCCGAAACCAATATTTAGTGCCATGGTGCGAAACCTGGTCGGCAATATGATCGAGGACGGCTTTACCGATGTCCGGGCAGTAGTGGCAAGTAGCGGTTTGATTGAATCTGACATTCCACAATTGGTCGTAAAGAATTCAAGGCAGAATCCGTTGCTTCCAGCTGACACGGACCGTAATAAGGTTATTCTCATTCCGGTTGGGCATACGGAGCAGCATGCCTATCATTCACCGCTTTCAACGGATACCATCATCATTGACGCGATATGCAATGGTGCTGCTGATATGGCGCCGGAGGTATGTGCGACATTGCCGGTATATCCTTATGGTGTCAGCACCCATCGACGATATTTTGCAGGAACATTTAATGTCGGCGGCAGGGCATTCGAGGATTTCTGGGGAGCAGTCGTCGATACGCTTGTCGGTCGCGGTTTCTCACGTTTCTATTTCAACAGCGGACACGGTGGTAACGGGTCGTTCCTGGTAACAGTGATCAAGTATGCGGGAGAACGCCATCTGACGATCTTTGCCGCGACTACCTGGCTTTATTTGAACAGCCCCGAGGGAATTGCTGCACTGGAATCAAAACGCGAATCGCCGATCGGTGGCATGGGTCATGCCTGCGAATTGGAGACATCCCTTATCCTCGCCCTGCGTCCCGAGTTGATCCATCTGGATCGGGCTGTGGATGAGATGAATTTCATCTCAACACCTTCCTATTACATGGACTGGATCGAAGGTGGCGCGCTGGTGGCCAACCCACCCTGGGCGGACGACACCGCGACAGGCGCCTATGGTGCCGGCAAACTCGGCACAGTCGAAAAAGGACGCTACTGGCTGGATGTGGCAATACGCGAGAAAGTTTCGCACTGCCATGAGATCCATGAGCAATATCACCGCAGGCGCGCGGTCAATCCTGGCCCGCCTCGTTGAAATCCTGAGTCGCATAACATTTGGAAATATCATGGCTACTAAAGCACGTTACGAAAAGCTTAAGCAGGAAGTGAATTTTCACAATTACAGCTACCACGTGCTGGATGATCCGGTCATCAGTGACGCGGAGTATGATCGCTTGTTGGTGGAACTGCGCGCCATCGAGGCTGAGCATCCAGACTGGGTCACACCTGATTCCCCGAGTCAGCGGGCAGGCGCGTCACCCTCTGAAAAATTCGAGAAAGTTCGCCACCCGCGTCCCATTCTCAGCCTGGCAAATGCTTTTGGTGCGGATGAAGCCCGGGCGTGGTTCGAGCGCATCCGCAAACTGGACGACCGTGTTGAGAAAGCAAGATTTACCGTCGAACCAAAGATCGACGGCCTGAGCGTGGTACTGCATTATCGCAACGGGCTTTTCGTCCAGGGTGCGACCCGTGGCGATGGTGAAGTGGGCGAAGATATCACGCTCAATTTGAGGACTGTAAAAGCTATTCCGTTGAAGATCCCTTTGGAAGAGACTGGCCCGAAGTCGCCTGCTTATCTGGTGGTTCGGGGCGAGGTTTTCATCCCCACAAAAGAATTCGAAAGAATGAATCAACGGCTTGAAGAAGCAGGCGAGAAGACCTATCTCAATCCACGCAACTCAGCAGCCGGTTCGCTGCGCCAGCTTGATCCTTCCATCACTGCCTCCCGTCCGTTGACTCTGCTGGTGTATCAGATTGTTCATTGTGAAGTCGGAGCGATACCAACTTCACAATGGGAACTTCTTAAGTATCTCAAAGCGTTGGGTTTTCCAGTGACCGACGTCGCCCGACCTTTTGATGACATCGAATTGGCCATCACCTACACGGAAACCTGGGACAAGCGCCGCGATGAGTTAGGCTACGAAGCCGATGGTATGGTCATCAAGTTGGATGACCTGTCTCTGGCTGAGGAGTTGGGCTATGTGGGCAAAGATCCTCGTGGTGCGATCGCTTTCAAGTTTCCGGCGCGCGAGGTGACGACCAAACTCAACAGCATCGGGGTCGCAGTTGGGCGGACCGGCGTGCTCACGCCGTATGCCATGCTCGAACCGGTCGAGGTGGGTGGTGTGATCGTCGAACGCGCCACCCTGCACAATTTTGATTACATTTCAGAAAAAGATATTCGTCCCGGGGACCGGGTGTTGGTCAAACGCGCCGGCGAGGTGATTCCCTATGTGATCGGTCCAGTCGTGGATGTACGTACCGGCAAGGAAAAACCCTATAAACCTCCGCAAACCTGCCCGGATTGCGGACAAACCGTCGAGCATTTCGATGGAGAAGTGGCCTGGTATTGCGTCAACGCGGCCTGTCCCGCGCAATTGGTACGCAATGTGGAGCACTTCGTCTCGAAGGGTGCGATGGATATCAACGGGATGGGTATCAAGATCGTCGAAAAACTCATCGAGACAGGCGCGATCAAGGATGTCGCTGATATTTTTACCTTGAAGCGGGAGGATATCCTTCAAGCGGTCACCAAGAAGGACAGAAAAACGGACAAGGAACCGCCCGGCAAAATTGCGGACAATCTGTTATCAGCGGTCGAATTGTCGAAAAAGCAGCCTCTGAGCCGGCTCATCTCCGCCCTCGGCATGCGCGGCGTGGGCGAGGTTTCAGCGCGCGATTTATCGACTCATTTCCCTTCGCTGGATTTGTTGGCCAAGGCATCTGCAGATGAATTGCAAACTGTCGAAGGAATTGGTCCAAACATCGCTGAAGCCATTGTGGACTGGTTCAATCGGGAGCGTAATCGCAAAGTTTTGGCGAAATTGAAGTCAGCCGGCGTCTGGCCGGTCAACCAGCCCTCCGCGCGTGACGCGAAACTTTCTATGGCACTGGCAAATCAAACCTTCGTGATCACGGGTACGCTGCCCACGTTCAGCCGGGATGATGCAAAGGTATTTATCGAATCCCACGGCGGGAAAGTAACCGACAGCGTCAGCAAGAATACCAGTTATCTGGTACTTGGCGAGTCCCCGGGGTCCAAATACGACAAAGCAAAAACTTTGGGAGTGAAGATCATCAGCGAAGAAGAATTACGAGCGCTGGCGCTGGTGTAATAAGGAAAAAAACGCCGCGAAAATCCACGGCTTTTTTCGATTCTCGTGATGAAGCACTGCTTCGGTTGACAGTTCCCTATCCCTATACTAAACTTGTCCGAGTGGTTTAATTCCTGGAGGCCGAATGGATCTCAAATCAGCGAACGACAGCGTCATGCGCCGCATCCGCGCGATGGGGGAGCGCGAAACCATGTTGAAGGAAAACGGCCTTTACTTCTACAACCAGCCGGTTGAGGAAGTGAAGGGAGGCGCAAAGGCGATCGTCCATGGGCGCGAAATGGGAATGTATGCTTCATACAGCTATTTGGGGCTGATCGGACACCCTCGCATCAATGCAGCAGCCAAAGCGGCGGTCGACAAGTGGGGCACTGGCACCAACGGTGTGCGCACACTCGCCGGGACCCTCACCCTGCATACCGAACTCGAGGAAACGATAGCCAATTTCAAACATGCGGAGGCGGCGATCACCTACTCTTCAGGGTATGCCACCAACCTGACGGTTATTTCCACCCTGATCGGCCGCGGCGACTATGTGCTCTCGGATAAACTGAACCATGCGTCCATTGTGGACGGCTGTATGATGTCCGGCGCGGAATTCCGGCGCTTCAAGCACAACGACATGGCTGACCTGGAGCACCGGCTCGAGCAGGTGCCGGCCGGCGTGTCCAAGCTGGTGATTTCCGATTCGGTTTTCAGCATGGACGGTGACGTGATCGACCTGCCGAAGATGGTGGAATTGTGCCGCAAATATGACGCCTGGCTGATGATTGATGAAGCCCACTCATTGGGTGTGCTGGGGAAAACCGGGCGCGGCATCGAAGAGTATTTCGGGCTTGGCGATGTGATCGATATTAAGATGGGCACGCTCAGCAAGACTATTCCTTCCGTGGGCGGTTACGTGGCCGCCCGCAAAGAGTTGATTCAATACCTGCGCCATGCCAGCCGCGCGTATATTTTTTCAGCCGCACTGCCTCCCGCGCAGGCAGCCGCTGCCAACGAGTCATTCAAAGTCATCCTGGATGAACCCTGGCGCATTGAAAAGCTGAACCAAAACACCCACCAGTTCATCAACGGGTTAAAAGGCTTAGGCTTCGATACCATGCTGACCAGCACTGCCATCGTTCCGGTCCTGTGCGGTACGGACGAAAAAGCGTTCAGACTCACCCGTGAGTGCCAGCTCAATGATGTGTTCGTGCTCCCCGTGGTTTCACCTGCCGTCCCCGAAGGGCTAGCGCGTTTGCGGGCGACCGTCACCGCCGCACATGAGCCGGATGAGATTCAGCGCGCCATGGATGTGATCGGCAAAGCAGGGAAGGAACTGGGGATTATCGGGTAAACTGGACGGATTTTGCCGCGTACCTGGGCTTACTGGAAATTCTGTTCCGGGTTTGGCGGCTATGATGTGACGATCTCTGTTGCCTGAAGGCGACAGCTTCTCAGGCTTCGCATGACCCAATGGTCTACGTTAGCGCCTGATAGCCCCGTCCAGGTCTATCCATTTGAACCATTCTTAGGACGCTTTAACATATTTTATGCGACACAAAGGCTTAGGTGTCACAACCAGCGATATGTTCTGTTGTCAAGGTTCGAGGGCTTTGACGCCGCTGAGCCCTATATTAGAACATATATTCTAATATAGGAGTGGCGCGGCTTCGCCGGTCGCCTGCATCGTCCCACCCAGCACCTGCGGTCTGGGCAGGTGGGTCCTTTGGGAAAGGCAACAGTCCCCGCCGTGATTTTTTTATGGAACGAGCCTATCCTGAAAACGCTAATTAAAACCAGGTGACTGTCATCTACGAGATGACAGTCACCTGGTTTTCGAGGTCCGTGCGCTGGAGGGGGTGGCTTGGTGTATGATACACATGAAAATGATAATTTATACACACGAACGGGAGGTTGACATGCGGACCAATATTGTACTTGACGACAAACTTGTTGAGCGCGCTCAAAAATTAACCGGAATCAAAACCAAACGGGAAGTTGTACAGGAGGCCTTGCGCACCCTCATCTTGTTGCGCGAACAGGCTGAAATCCGCAAATTGCGTGGCAAGTTGAAATGGGAGGGTGACCTTCATGAACAACGTCTATCGCGCATTGCGGATTAGCCATGCTGGTTGTTGATTCCACAGTTTGGATTGACTATTTCAATGGAGTGGAAAATCCACACACGGACTATTTACACGCCATTGTGGACATAACGCCAATCCTGATCGGTGATTTGATCCTGGTAGAGGTCTTGCAAGGATTTCGAGACAATGCGGGTTTTGAAAAAGCCCGCCGCGCATTGGGAAGATACATTCAAGTGGAAATGGTGAACCCCGAATTGGCGTTGGAGAGCGCGCGGAATTATCGCATGTTGAAACGAAAGGGAGTCACCGTCCACAAGACAGTGGATAGTCTCATCGCCACCTATTGCATCGAAAACGAGCACGACCTGTTGCACAATGACAGCGACTTTGACGGATATGAAAAGCATTTGGGGTTGCGAGTGGTCCATCCACAAGCTTGAGAGATTTTAATCCGGTTTGGGGAATTACCACCCCGGCGCGGACCGGAGTAGTGGCGGATTTGGGGAGACCTACGCCGAGCAGAGTTGTTTTAATGTTTGGGGATATTTAATCCCAATTTTCAAATTGTCAATTGCGGTATGATTGCACTATGCTTGAAATTATTGAATCCCACCACGACACGCTTCTCATCAGCACCGACCCATCCCGCCTCGATTTGGATGCCATCACCGACATGCTTTCGCGCGCGTATTGGGCGAAGGACCGCACTCCTGAATTAATCGCTCGCTCCATTCAAAATTCCCTTGTCTTTGGTGTTTATGACAGCAACCGGCAGATCGGACTGGCGCGCGTGGTAAGTGATTACGCCACCTTCGCCTGGCTATGTGATGTATTCGTTCATGAGGATTATCGCCAGCGCGGAATCGGCAAGTGGCTGATGGAGACTATCCTGACTCATCCCGACTTGCAGGGGTTGCGCCGGTTCCTGTTGATCACCCGCGATGCACATGGACTTTACAGCCAATATGGTTTCACTCCCTTGCAAAACCCAGACCGTTGGATGGAAAAAATCAATGGTTGACCTGCCTTCCCTCACGCTCAAGACGGGTCGGGAAAAATCCCTGTTACGCCGCCACCCATGGATTTTTTCCGGCGCTGTCGCACGGGTAGATGGCACACCGCAGCCGGGTGAAACTGTGGGAATACTGACAGACAAAGGGCAATTTCTCGCTCGTGGTGCTTACAGTCCCACGTCGCAGATTCGCGCCAGGGTGTGGACGTTTGATCCGAATGAACAAGTGGATGTAGATTTCTTTCGGCGCCGAATAAATTCAGCGATTAAGCAACGAACCGTTCTAATCCCTGATCAAAAAGGAGAGAGAGGCACTGACGCGCTTCGTCTCATTCACGCTGAATCGGATGGAATACCCGGATTGATTGTTGACCGATACGCCGATTACCTCGTAGTCCAGTTCTTGTCGACTGGCGCAGAATTTTGGCGCGAGACCATCATCGAAACCTTGTCGGAACTGACAGGACTCAACAATATCTATGAACGGTCGGATGCGGACGTGCGTGAGTTGGAGGGGTTGCCACTGAGGTCCGGTAAATTGAGAGGCGATCCGCCTGATCAGGGTGTGATTACCGAATCCAGGTTGAGTTTTGTTGTGAATTTCGCGAGCGGTCACAAAACAGGTTTTTACCTCGACCAGCGCAGCAATCGCCGGCGGGTGAGGGATCTGGCAGAAGGGCGCGATGTCCTGGATTGCTTTAGTTACACGGGAGGCTTCACTCTTAATGCACTTGCAGGGAGGGCGAAATCTGTCTTGTCTGTCGATTCATCCGAATACGCGTTGAGGCTGTTGCAGGAAAACATTGCCCTTAATTCGCTGCCAGCAGACAGGTCTTCCATTTTATCGGGCGATGTGTTCCACGTCCTGCGAAAATTTCGTGACGAGGACCGGAGCTTCGATATGATTATCCTCGACCCGCCAAAATTTGCTCCGACTTCTGCCCAGGCAGAAAAAGCCGCCCGGGGGTACAAGGACATCAACCTGCTGGCGTTCAAATTATTGCGGGCAGGCGGAATTCTATTTACTTTTTCCTGTTCCGGCGGTGTAGATGCGGCCTTGTTTCAAAAGATCGTTGCCGGCGCAGCACTCGATGCGGGTGCTGAGGCATCCATCGTTGAATATCTATCCCAGGATTTTGATCATCCTGTAAGTTTGAATTTCCCGGAGGGGGCTTATCTAAAAGGATTGATGTGTTTCAAAAAATAGAAAGAACTGGATTGCCGTATTATTGAAAACTATATAAAAAGAGCGACTTCAGTCGCTCTTTTTGATGAACTCAGTCTTCCCCTAATTTTCCAATTGCTCGTAGGAGCCCAAAGACCAACACTCCAATTTTAATTCCATCCGTCGGTGTCACTGCAACGGTTGTCTCGTTTTTCTCCGCCCGGCGGGTGAGAAGGAATGCTCCAGCCAGACCAACCACTGCTCCAATAAAAGTGCCAGCAGCCATTGTTTTGATTACCCAGCTTCGGTTGTTAACTACTTCGATTTCTTCATTTTCATTCCCCATAATTCCTCCTATCTATCCTTGTGAAACAATTTCCCTGGCACACTTAGCCAGGTTTTTATCATCAAAATCGGTTCTGTTGATTTTTCGGCATAGTGACTGACCTGCGCTGTTACGTTGAGGACTGTGTCCTGCGCTTGTCCACTATAGGTTGGCAGCAACTTATAAAGCATTTGAGATTCATAGATCATGAATGACAGGACAACCAACAGCAGGAAAGAAACCACCATGATTGGAACGACCAACAAAATGGTTGCGATGGCTGCCCATGTGGCGGCATCCCCTCCTTGTATCGTTCCATAGATAATGATGATCCCCAGGATAATTCCCACAACCGCCGCGCTGATGACAGGCGTCAGAATTTGCAAATTCCGTTCATGGCGGTGGCGAAGAATGGATTCCCTGGGAGGGGTTGGAATGAGGGGTTCGTTCATAGCTTTCTTATTTTAGCATAAATGACCAAAAACAACTTCTCCAGCAGGTTTTCATGCTGGAGAAGTAAAAGTTGCCCTTGAAATATTAGTTATTTTGCCCGGTTTGCGGCATCCATGACTGCGACCGCTGCGATCTGAACGATATCGTTCACTTCATCGCCGGTCTGGAGCACATGGATGGGCGCACCGACGCCCAGCAGAATGGGTCCGATCGCCTTTGCGTTGCCCAATCTCGCCAGCAGCTTGTAAGCGATATTGGCTGATTCGAGCGAAGGAAACACGAGCACATTGGCATCCTTCACCGCGCTAAAGGGAAACCGCTCGTCCATGATCTCTGGAACAACGGCGGTGTCAGCCTGCATCTCGCCATCAAATGGGAAGTCCGGGCAACGAGCCTTGACCAGTTCAACAGCCTTGCTGACCTTGGTGGACAGCGGGTGAGGCGTGGAGCCAAAATTGGAAAAGGAAAGGAATGCCACGCGAGGTTCGATTTCCATTTGCTTCGCAAAATTGGCAGCCAGGCAGGCGATTTCTGCCAGGTCTTCGGCGGATGGGTCAATGTTAACGGTGGCGTCGGTGAAGAAATAGGTTCTGTCCCCGATGATGATGATATAAACACCGGCAGCGCGGGTGGCGTCCTTGGCGGTGTGGTGGATTTGCAGAGCCGGTCGGATGACATCCGGATATTCATAAGTCAAGCCGGAGATGAAGGCATCCGCCTCACCCATCTTGACCAACATCGGACCAAAGACATTGGGGTCGTGGATGCGTTTGAGCGCATCACGCATATTGAGTCCTTTGCGCTGGCGGATTTCATAATAGGCTGCTGCATATTTATCCAGTCCTTCGAAGCGGGAGGGGTCTGCAACCTTGGGATTGAAATCAATTCCCAATTGTTCGATTCGTTCCTTGATGATTTCCGTGCGGCCGATGAGGATGGGCGTTGCAATCCCTTCCTCTTTAACTTGGAAGGCAGCCCGGATGATCTTGGACTCTTCGCCTTCACCGAATACGACCCGCTTGGTGCCTTTGGTCGCCTTGGCCTTGTTCATGATAAAGTACCGGATCTGCTCGCCCTTGCCCAGACGGTAGGCGAGTTGCTCACGGTATTCGTCGATATCGACCTTTTTACGCGCCACACCCGTATCCATGGCTGCCTGCGCTACCGCAGGGGATTCCCACAGCAGTACGCGCGAGTCGAGTGGCTTGGGGATGATGTAATCATCACCAAATTTCATGCTGTCCACGCCGTAAGCACGCAGGACCGAATCGGGCACATCTTCCTTGGTTAGCCGGTAGAGTGCCTGTGAAGCGGCGAACTTCATCTCATCATTGATCGCTTTGGCGCGCACATCCAGCGCCCCGCGGAAAATGAAGGGGAAGCCCAGCACGTTGTTGACCTGGTTCGGGTAGTCGGAGCGGCCGGTGGCTACGATGGAGTCCGGCCGCGCTTCTTTGGCCAGCTCGTACTTGATCTCTGGATCCGGATTGGCCATGGCAAAAATGATCGGGCGTTCGGCCATCGTCTTGACCATTTCGGGCGTGAGCACGTTTGCGACGGATAGCCCGTAGAACACATCCGCGCCACGAACGGCATCTGCCAGGGTGCGGTGCCCCTTGTCGGCTATCGCGAGTTTCTCTTTGTATTTGTTCATTCCCTCAGTGCGGCCTTTATAGACCACGCCCTTGGTGTCCACCAGCATGATGTTCTCGCGTTTGACGCCCCAGCGGATGGCCAGTTCAGCACAGGAAATGGCTGAGGCACCCGCGCCGGAAATGACGATGCGGACCTCGTCGTGTTTCTTGCCTGCCAACTCGAGGGCGCTGGCCAAGCCTGCTGATGAGATGATGGCTGTGCCATGTTGGTCATCATGGAAGACCGGGATATCGAGCATTTTTTTGAGTTCTTCTTCAATGTAGAAGCACTCGGGTGCCTTGATATCTTCCAGGTTGATGCCGCCGAAAGTGGGGGCGATAGCTTTGGCGACCCGGATGATTTCATCGGGATCGTGGCTGTCGACTTCAATGTCGAAGACATCCACATCAGCGAATTTCTTGAATAATACGCCTTTGCCTTCCATAACCGGCTTGCTGGCCAGCGCGCCTCGATCTCCCAGTCCAAGAATAGCGGTACCGTTTGTGAGCACAGCTACTAGGTTGCCTTTGGACGTGTATTCGTAGGCAGTCTCAGGATCTTTCTCAATTTCGAGAACGGGGACTGCCACGCCTGGTGTATAAGCCAGACCCAGATCGCGCTGGGTGTCCATTGGTTTTGTTGGGACAACTGCGATTTTCCCCGGTTTGCCCTTTAGATGGTGATACTCCAATGCGTCTTCGCGGGTGATGGTCAGTTTTGCCATACTTCCTCCAATTCAGGTTGATCTATTGCGCACGATTGTATAATGATTATTGCATAGAAACATGCATCGGAATAGTCTTTTTTGTCACATAAAAACTAGAAAGATGTCTATCTTCAGATTATTGTGCCTGAGCAACCCCCCGTTAGCACCCAATAATTAATTCGACTATAATGAACAAGCCACATTAATAAATATTTGGAGCGGGTTTGGAGAAGATTTAATGGCAGTTAATCTCAAGGATAAAGTGGTCCTGATTACCGGCGCATCCTCCGGTTTTGGTGCGAGCGCTGCCCAATTGTTCGCACAGGAAGGGGCATCCGTGATTCTGGCTGCGCGTCGAATCGACCGACTCCAGGAGCTGGCTGAAAAAATCCAGGCGCAGGGCGGGGAGGCCATGGCTGTGCCTGTGGATGTCTCCGAAAGAGCTGAAGTTGAAAATATGGTTCAAACGGTTCTTGAGATATACGACCGGATTGATATCCTTTTTAATAATGCAGGTTTCGGAAGGTTGGATTTCCTTGAGAATTTGAGCACCCATCGGGATATCGAAATGCAGGTGGCGATTAACCTGGTTGGCAGCATCCTGGTTAGCCGGAGTGTCCTGCCGCATATGATCGAGAGGCGGCAAGGCCATATTATCAATATGTCCTCGGTGGCAGGGTTTATTGGAGCACCATCTTACACGATCTACGCGGCGACCAAGTTTGGAATGCGAGGGTTTACGGAAGCACTTCGCCGCGAAGTTGCCCCCTTTGGAATCAAAGTCTCTGGGATTTACCCCGGACCGGCAGCCACCGAGTTTGGCAAACATACTGGGTCAGCCTCCTTTAAAAAGGATTTTAAGATACCGGCTTGGACGACCATGACCTCTGAATCTATTGCTCGTAAAGTCGTTCAAATTGCAAAACATCCGCGCCGAACTGTGATCATACCTTGGTGGTTTTCACCGATCATCTGGGCGAATAAAGTCCTCCCTGGCGTGGTCGATTGGGTGATCCAAAAGAATTTTACTGAGAAATATCACATGCCTGGCAAGGTTCGCTCCGAATCTCAAGTCCAAGAGACGCAACCTACATCGGGAAAAGATTCCCCAACTGTCCCACCAGAAAATTAATTGCGCAAAATCTGACCAAAAATCAGCAGTTCAATTGTGATATTTTCGAGGAGAGCCTATGACAGCCAGACTTGATAAGCTTTACATTGAACTTAAAAGGAACGGTTTGGACGCGGTCGTTTTAAATCCCGGCCCGACACTGACCTATCTTACCGGTTTGCATTTTCACCTGATGGAACGACCAGTGGTCATGCTTTTTACATCCGGGCAAACTCCTGCGATTATCCTGCCTGAATTGGAGATCTTAAAAGTTAAGCAGATTCCTTATCCTGTTCAGGTCTTCTCCTATGGGGAGAATCCAATCGAGTGGGATGAGGCGTTTATGAAGGCAGTCAAATCCCTTGAGCTGGATGGTAAACAGATTGGTGTAGAACCGAGGGCGATGCGCCTGCTTGAGATCCGTCACATAAAGGCCGGTGCACCTGAAGCTGTTTTTCCGGATGCATCCACGGCATTGGTTGCTCTGCGCGTCTGCAAGGATAAACTTGAGGTTGCCGCCATGCGCCGCGCGGTCGGAATCGCTCAAGATGCGTTGGAGGCGACCCTGCCATCAATCAAAATTGGTATGAGTGAAAAACAAATTGCTAACGAGCTGGTCATCCAACTCCTGCGTCATGGTTCCGAACCGGAGATGCCGTTCAGCCCGATCGTCAGCAGCGGTCCGAACAGCGCCAATCCACATGCTTCTCCTTCTGATAGAAAACTCCAGGCTGGCGATTTGCTGGTTGTGGACTGGGGTGCGGCTTATGAAGGTTATATTTCCGATCTCACGCGGACTTTTGCTGTTGGAGATGTTGCCGAAGAATATAATAAGATCCATAAAATTGTGCAGCAAGCCAATGCCGCCGGGCGCAGCGCTGGCGGACCAGGCGTGCCCTGTGCGAATGTGGATAAAGCTGCCCGCAAGGTCATCGAGGACGCTGGTTATGGCATCTATTTCACTCACCGTACCGGACATGGCATTGGCATGGAAGGTCACGAAGACCCTTATATGCGCGGCGATAATATGCAATTGCTCGAGCCAGGCATGACCTACACGGTCGAACCCGGCATTTATCTTCCCGATCGAAACGGAGTGCGTATCGAAGATAACATGATCGTTACAGAAACAAGCGTCGAATCCCTCAGTGATATGCCACGAGAGATAAGGGTCGTGGGATAACGATTCCTATTTATTGATACCATGCCAGGAAAATAGCCATGAGTATAGTTGACACTTATCTTGATCTTCTTGATTCTCAACGCGAATCAGCTTTCAATATACTGGATGGAATAAAGGATTCCCAGTTATGGACGCCTCCTGCTCCGAAGGAGTGGTCCATTGGACAGCTGTTGAACCACAATTATCTGTTGTTTTCTTCCACAGTCCCTTATGTGAAACTGGCGTGGAAGTACTCTCACAAACGCGGTGAGAGTCATCGAAACCGCTCTTATCAGACAAAGATTGGCGATGTCTACCGGGAGCCAAAATTCCCGAGGTGGGTGGGTTTTCTCTGGAAGCCGAAGTATTCAGCAAAGAATCCTGTCCCGATCGAGAAACTTGAAGAGGAAATCCGCACTTTGCATTCTGAGGTGCGGACCTTTTATGATGGCAAGGATGAAGCTGTGCTGGGCAATGTTTTCCTTTTTGATCCTTTATTTGGATGGATCAACCTGATCGTGACCCTGCGCATTGGAATCTATCACGACCAGTTGCACTTCGACGATATTATCAAGTTCGCGGGGGAAATGGGGAGAAATCATGCAGATTAACCCTTTCAAGCTCGAACGCTACTTTGCCCGATACGAATTCAGCGCACGCTATCTGCTGTGCAGCTCGGATTGTGAATCCCTTTCGGTGGGGGACTTACTGGCTCTTGAACCTGGCGCCGAGGAGGCTATGCAAAAGCACTGGCTGGGTTATACCGAATCGCCAGGCTCTCCCTCATTAAGGATGGAAATCTCCCGAATCTACACATCCATCTCACCTGAGGAAGTGCTTGTCTTCAGCGGGGCTGAGGAAGGGATTTTTCTGTTCATATTGGCTACGCTTAAGGAAGGGGATCATCTCATCGTCCACTGGCCGTGTTACCAATCTCTGGTCGAAGTGGCGAAAGGCATCGGGGTGGATGTCACCCTGTGGGAAGCCCGTGAGGAAAGCGGCTGGGCGCTGGATCTTGATGAACTTAAGAAGCTGGTCAGGTCGGAGACACGTGCGGTCATCGTCAACACGCCGCACAACCCCACCGGATTCCTAATGCCGCGGTCTGAATTTGATGCCTTGAACCGATTTACACAGGAGCGCGGTTTGCTTTTCTTCTGTGACGAGGTCTATCGGGAGCTGGAGTATGATAATGCAGACAGACTCCCGGCAGCCTGCGATGTGAACCCGGGTGCCATCTCGCTGGGAGTGATGTCCAAGACCTACGGTCTTGCAGGGCTGCGCATCGGTTGGGTCGCCACGCACCAATCAGAACTTCTAAAACGAATCGCCTCTCTCAAGGATTACACCACCATCTGCAACAGCGCGCCAAGTGAATTCCTTTCTGAGATCGCCTTGAAGCATCGTGAACAACTTGCCACCCGGAATCTGCAGATCATTCAAAATAACCTTGCTTTGTTGGATGACTTTTTTGCCCGGCATGTAAATCGCTTTAAATGGGTTCGACCCGAGGCGGGACCGATCGCTTTCCCTAGACTGGTTGAAGGGAACATTGAAACTTTCTGCGACGAACTGGTTCAGGAGAGCGGTGTCTTATTGTTGCCTGGAACAATGTACGACCACCCAGGTAACCATTTCCGAATCGGCTTCGCGCGCAAGAATATGCCTGAAGCATTAGAGCAATTGGATAAGTTTTTGAAAGGGTAATCTTGCATTACATCAGAATTAGCTAAAAGGAAATCCGAATGGCTGCCTATTGTGATTATTGCAATACACACCCGGAAGATGAGCTCAATAGAGAGTACCATGATCACGAATATGGGTTTCCGCTTAAAGAGGACAAACTCCTTTTTGAGCGCTTGATGCTTGAGATCAATCAAGCAGGTTTGTCCTGGTTGATGATCTTGAAAAAGGAGGACAATTTTCGACAGGCCTTCGATGGTTTTGATGTGGACATCATTGCGAATTATAAGGAAAAAGACCGCGCCAGATTGATGAACGATGCGGGGATCATCCGCAATCGATTGAAGATCAATGCCGCCATTGAGAATGCCCATCGTATCCAAGCCCTGCGTGGAGAGTACAAGTCCTTCCGCGGCTGGTTGGACGCCCACCATCCGCAGTCGCTCCCAGCATGGGCAATGTTGTTTAAAAAGACCTTTATATTCACCGGGGGTGAAATCGTCCGTGAATTTCTCGTCAGTACAGGGTATCTGCCCGGGGCACATGATGCTACTTGTCCGGTTTATAAAGCAATTATCAAGAATAACCCTCCGTGGATGGAAACATCATGATTGATAAGGCATGGCAGCCGCTGCCGTGCCTTTTTTATCGTTATATAATAGACCCATGTCCCAAATAATGCACACCGCAGAACCGTTTTTTATGCCCGGTAGCTCGCCAATCGGCGTCTTGCTCACTCACGGTTTCACCGGTACACCCAAGGAAATGCGTTGGATGGGGGAGTACTTGAACCGTGAATACGGATTTAACGTGCTCGGGATACGTTTAACCGGGCACGCCACCCGCCCTGAAGACATGATCCGCTCCCGTTATATCGACTGGCAGGCTTCGGTGGAGGATGGTTTTCATCTCCTCTCAGGAGCGGCAAAAAGCATTTTTCTCTGCGGGTTGTCCATGGGTGGAATCCTGTCCCTTTATTCCGCCTCCCATTTGCCGGTAAAAGGTGTTGTAGCCATGTCCACCCCATACAAGCTGCCGGATGATCCGCGCCTGAAATATATCCGCCTTTTCAGCATGGTCCAGAAATATATGCCTAAAGACGAAGAGGAGGGTACCGGTTGGTTTGGTGACACGTGGAAAGATTACCATAAAGCCTACAGACAAAGCCCGGTGCGTTCAATCGGCGAGCTTAACTTGTTGTTGGGTGAAATGCGCGCGGCGCTGCCAGAGGTAAAAATTCCGGTGCTACTGATTCATTCCCGCAATGATGATTATGTCATCAAGGACAGCATGGATAGGATCTATGCAGATCTGGGTACATTGGACAAAACGATGCTGTGGGTGGAAGGCGCCGGGCACGTCATGACTGAGGAACCTATCCGCGAGCAGGTGTTCAAGGCAGCCGCTGACTTTATAACCCGGGTCGAAGGATTTGCATGACTTTCGACTTGTGGTTGATCGGTTTTTCGCTCCTGACGTGGGGGCTTGGCGAAGGGGCTTTCTTTTATTTCCAGCCCATTTATCTCCAGCAGTTTGGGGCTGGTCCGGTGCAGATCGGTTTCATCCTGGGAATAGCCGGCCTGGCGATGACCGTCGCCCACATCCCGGCAGGGTATCTTTCCGACCGGATCGGGCGTAAACCCCTTTTGGTGGCGGCCTGGAGCATTGGCATCCTCGCCACTGGTATGATGGCTCTCGCAACAACGCTCCCAGTTTTTGTTGCCGGTCTGGTTGTGTATGGTCTTACTGCTTTTGTCGTTTCTCCACTCAATAGTTATGTGACTGCAGCCCGTGGCAAGTTAACAGTCGGCCGTGCCATCACGTTGAATTCTGCGATGTATAACATTGGCGCGGTTGCCGGTCCACTGTTGGGAGGGTTTATTGGTGCGAAATATGGGCTGCGCTACATTTATTTCTTCGCAATCTTCGTTTTCGTGATTTCAACTATTATCCTGTGGTTCATTCACTCCCAGCCGCGTGAATCTCACGACCCGGAAAACCCGCCAATGAAATTATTATCCAATCAGCGCTACTTAGGCTTCATGATAATTGCATTTATCAGCATGTTCGCCATGTATCTGCCTCAGCCGCTCACACCCAACTTCCTGCAGAATGAGCGCGGGATCACCATCGCGCAGATCGGGTTGATCGGATCCATCGGCAGTCTGGGCAATGTTATATTGAACCTTACTCTCGGGCAACTGGATGCGCGGCTTGGTTATCTGGTCGGGCAGGCGCTCACTGCGCTTTTCACTTTATTTATCTGGCGTGGAACAGGGTTTTATTGGTATGCTGCCGGTTATTTCCTATTGGGCGGATTTCGCGTTTCACGCGTTTTGGTTACTGCCCAGGTGCGCGGACTTATCCATGGCGCGCAAATGGGACTGGCGTATGGAGTTACCGAGACCATTAACTCCCTGCCAATCATTTTTGCCCCGCCCATCGCCGGCTTGATTTATAGTCAGAATCCTGAAATGATCTATCCCATCGCCTTTATCGCCATCACCATAAGTATCTTCATCGGCTGGAAGTTCGCCCCCCGGATTTCAGCCACTTCAACTCCTAATGCTATTTCTGCCACGGGTGTATTGGATTAATTGCCATGCTCGAGATTGCCATTTTTACCCTAGGTCCAGTCCAGACCAATGCCTATCTGATCGCTGATCCCGAAAACCGGGAGGCAGCTGTTATCGATCCGGCCTGGGACGGGGATGTCATTCTTTCCGCAGCCCGGAAACGTGAATGGCGGATAGCGCATCTCTGGTATACACATGCCCACTTTGACCATATTGGTGGCGCAGCCGCCATCGCTGATGCGCTCAACCCGCTTCCTTTGGTGGCGTTGCATCCCGGAGACCATACTTTGTGGCGGGCGGAAGGCGGTGCGCCTCTTTTTGGATTCAAGATCGATCCCGGTCCGGAACCCGGCATCGATTTTACGCATGGACAATTATTACGCTTGGGAAATGTGTCGATCGAGGTGCGTCATGCTCCAGGGCACACGCCAGGTCATGTAGTGCTTTATTGTGCAGAGGCAGGCGTCTGTTTCTGTGGGGATTTGATCTTCCAGGACAGCGTCGGCCGAACAGATCTCCCTGGCGGCGACACACGGCTGTTGGTCGAAAGCATCCGCACCGAGATATTCACCCTGCCAGATGATACACGGTTGTTACCCGGTCATGGACCCGAAACTACCGTGGGTTACGAGAAGAAATACAATCCCTTTGTAAACTGGCTATAATCCTACGCAAAAAAAGAGACCGGGGAAGTTCACTTTTCCCGGTCTCTTGATCCTATTAATAATGGAATTACTTGGCGTAATCCACGGCGCGTGTCTCCCGAATGACCGTGACACGAATCTGGCCGGGATACTGCATGGTTTCCTCGATCTTCTTGGCGATATCACGAGCCAGGCGGGTGGCATCCAGATCGTCGATCTCTTCGGGTTTGACGATGATCCTCACTTCACGTCCGGCCTGGATGGCATAGGACTGAGAGACACCCTTGAATGAGTTTGCCATATCCTCCAAAGTGCGGATTCGCTTGATATAAGCTTCCAGGTCTTCGCGGCGTGCTCCAGGGCGTGCTCCGGAAATTGCATCTGCAGACTCGGCTATCACCGCCTCGACCGATTCTTGCTCCACTTCATGGTGATGAGAAGCAATAGCGTTCACCACTTTGGGGTTCACACCATAGCGTTTGCAAAATTCTGCCCCGAGTTGGGCATGCGTTCCTTCCTGATTATGGTCCATCGCTTTTCCGATGTCGTGCAGGAAACCGCCCTGCTTCGCGAGGTCCACATTGGCGCCCAGCTCAGATGCGAGGATATTTGCCAACCGTGCCACTTCCACAGCGTGTGCGAGCTGGTTCTGCCCATACGACGTGCGGAATCGCAGGCGTCCCATCATGCGCAGGACTTCAGGGTGCAAGCCCGCGATGCCTGCATCGAAGGCAGCCTGTTCGCCGGCTTCGGCGATGATTTTATCCACAGCCTTGGTTTCGTCTTCGATGACCTTCTCAATGTGAGCAGGGTGGATCCTGCCATCAAGGGTTAGGCGTGTAAGGGCACGTCGGGCGATCTCGCGCCGCACAGAGTCGAAGCAGGATATGGTGACTGATTCGGGTGTATCGTCCACGATCACGTCCACGCCGGCGGCCTGTTCGAAAGCGCGGATGTTTCGTCCGTTGCGTCCGACAATACGGCCTTTCATTTCATCGTTGGGGAGGGGGACAACCGAAGAGGTTACTTCAGCGACATGCTCCGAGGCGACCCGCTGAATTGCATCAGCGATCAACAAGCGGGCTCGTTTTTCACCCTCTTCCTTCGCCTCGAGTTCGATTTGGCGGATGATACGTGCCATGTCTCCGCGGGCTTCCTTCTCGACTTCAGCCAGCAGGATCTGACGGGCCTGATCCTTGCTCATATCAGCAACTTCCTGGAGCTTTACCATTTCTTCGTCGTAGAGTTTTTCGATGTCGTTCGCACGCTTATCGATGACGCTTTGCCTCTTGTTCAGAGCCTGTTCGCGCTGGTCAATTTTTTCGAAGCGTGAGTCCAACTCCGTCCGGCGTTTATTAAGACGGTCTTCCTCTTTGTTCAGCTCAGATCTGCGCCGGGTAATATCATCCTCTGCATTTTTGACGACGCGCAGCGCAGAGTCACGCGCGTCAAGTTCTATTTTCTGAGCCTTATCTTGTGCCGCCTTAATAATGTCTTCCGCCCTGTTTTTTAAATTCGCCTGGCGTTTTTCATTCTGGTTGCGATAGATAAAATAACCAAGAGCAATACCAATCCCCAAAGCCAGAACAGCAATAAGAATAAACCCAATGATGTTCATTTTAAATCCTCATCTTCTAGATTAGAAACCAGGTCGTGCGTTTCTTCCCAAACTTGCCGGGTCACGGGGAAGATCACATCGTACCCAAATCCGCGCCTTCCCAGGAACCCACTCATTTTTTTTCGAAACTCAATCCATTCGAGACCTTCAAGTTTGCGGGCATACTTCTGCGCCGCTTTTAAGGCCAAAGCATCTTCATCTACATTTTCTTCGAGCACTTCTCCGATAATCGAGTCGGGAAGCCCTTTCTGACGCAGCTCCACCGAAAGTGCGCGTTTTCCTCTTGGCCGAAAGGTACTACGATTTTCGACCCACTCTCTGGCGAATTTTGCGTCTCCGACTAAATTCTCACGTTCCAGCCGGGAAATCGTTTCCTCGATCACCGCGGCGGGTATTTCGTGCTTTTCGAGGTTTTTTCGAACCTCATTCACAGAACGCGGACGGTACCCAAGGTAGTGCAATGCTTTTTGCATTGCTATTTCCCGCGCATCCGCTTCCTGTAGGGCGGCAACCTTCTCTTCGCTGAGCAGCTGCCCGACTTTCATCCACACCGCGACAATTCTGCTGAGACCAAAAGCAAATTGGTCGTCCAGGTAAATATTAACCCGGTTGGGGTTTTTCTTCTGCACTTCGATCGCAGTGACCGTGCGCATTTTGCTCCACTTTTCGGCTCCGGCGGGAGAAATTAAAAACACAGCCTAGAGCCCTTCTAAGGTTTCACGGCTGTGCGGAAATAGCTACGGGCAAATTCTTCCTATGCCTGGTTTACCAGGTTTGGGAAGGTAGACTTAATTGGGTGACTTAATACGTCACCTGATTTGCATCAAATAAGTCTCGAAGTCGATTCTCACTTATAATCCCGTCCGCTTTTCATCTGACAATAACTCGGACATGGTATCCGTTGACTTCATTTTTAGCCTGTATAAATGTACGACAGGTACGTACCCGATTTCCAATTTTTTACAGCCGTTTCACCGCGATGGACGACGGTGGTCAATATTCAAATTTTCCTAATTATACTAGAAAAACTTAATAAACGTATTGGTAGGACAACCTATTCAAAAGGAAAAACGCTTTTTTAGGCGCTTTTTTGATTATTCGGAGTCGGTTTCTTCATCGACTTGCTCTGAATCACGCAAATCAGGTTTACGGCGTGGTTTTGGTGGTTCAGAAACAGGCTCGGCGGCGATGGCGATTTCCAGTACTTGATCCATATGAACGACCGGTATGATCTTTAGATCATGCAGAACTTTTTTGGGCACGTCCACCAGGTCTTTGATATTTTTCTCCGGGATGATCACGGTTTTAATGCCGGCGCGATAAGCAGCCAGAACCTTTTCTTTTACCCCGCCAATCGGAAGGATACGTCCACGAAGTGTGATTTCGCCGGACATGGCGACATCCTTGTAGACAGGCCGGCCGGTAAAGGCTGAGATGAGGGCTGTGGTCATGGTGATTCCAGCGCTCGGGCCTTCCTTGGGCACAGCAGTTTCCGGGAGGTGCATGTGGATGTCCATTCTTTCGAAGACGTCCGGATCAATACCAAGAACAGCTCCCCTTGATTTTATGTAGGTCAATGCTGCCTGGGCAGATTCCTGCATAATATCGCCCACCTGACCTGTGATCTGCATATTGCCTTTGCCTTCAAGCACAGCAATTTCAATAAACAGAATTTCGCCGCCGTTTTCCGTCCATGCCATGCCTGTAGCCACGCCAACTTCATCCTGCCGTTCAGCCTGTGTCTCGAAGTACTGGGCTGGGCCGAGGAATTTTTCCACCATGGCAGGTGAGACCAGTGCGGGATATTGCTTCCCTTCAGCCTTCCAGCGGGCTACCTTGCGGCAGACCTTGCTGATCTCCCGCTCGAAATTGCGTACGCCAGCTTCAAAGGTGTACGAGCGGATGATCTTCTTCAAGGTATCAGGCCCAAATCTCAGGCCATTCTCGTGCAGCCCGGTTTCCTCCACCTGGCGCGGAATTAAATACTTTTCAGCAATAACCAGTTTTTCCTCTTCAATGTATCCCGGAAATTCGATCACTTCCAGGCGATCGAGCAGCGCCGGAGGAATAGTGCCGAGTGAGTTGGCCGTGGTGATGAACATGACCGTGGAAAGATTAAAAGACAACTCGAGGTAGTGGTCGCTGAAAGAGTTATTTTGCTCGGGGTCCAGTACTTCTAATAGAGCCGAAGAGGGATCGCCCCTGAAATCATTTCCAAGTTTGTCGATCTCGTCGAGCATGAAAACCGGGTTGGATGTGCCTGCCTTCTTCATGGTCTGGATGATACGTCCAGGTAGGGCGCCGATATAGGTTCTTCGATGACCTCGAATCTCTGCCTCGTCTCGTACGCCACCCAGAGAAATTCGGATGAACTTACGCCCCAATGCATCAGCGATGGAACGCCCTAGAGACGTCTTCCCAGTTCCAGGAGGACCGACAAAGCATAATATCGGTTGACGTTCTTTCTTGGGTTTGAGCGATCTCACGGCAATATATTCCAGGATGCGTTCCTTGGCCTTTTTCAACCCATAATGGTCCCGGTCGAGGACATCCGCCGCATGCCGTACATCAAGGTTGTCTTCCGTGGCATTCTGCCAGGGGAGGTCCAGAATCCAATCGAGGTAGGTGCGGATGATCCCCACTTCGGGTGCCATGGGCGGCATCTGGTTGAGTCGATCCAATTCCTTAAGCGCTACAGCCCGCGCTTCATCGGGAAGCTTGGCTTTTTGTATTTTTTCCTTCAAGTCGAGAACATCGCGGGTGAATATATCGCCTTCACCCAGTTCATTTTGAATTTGTTTCATCTGCTCGCGCAGGTAAAATTCCCGCTGACTTCTATCGACTTCACTCTGCACACGGGTATGGATTTCCTCTTCCATTTCCAAAACATCCAGCTCATCAGCTAAGAGCTTGGTGATCCTCTTCAGCCGTTCACGAGGAGACGGAAGGAGCAGTAACGCCATTTTTTCCGTGTAGGGAATGCTGACCGTCGTGGCGACCATATCTGCCAGCCAGCCTGGTTCGGAAATATTCAATGCAAACAGATGGGCTTCCTCGGGGATGGATCGATCCAGCTGGATGATGCGGTCGAACTGGTCGAGCACGGTGCGCATCAAAGCCTGTGTCTGCTTGTCTCCATGGGCAGGTTCAAAGATCACCTTGGCGCGGATCTTGATGACAGGTTCCATGCGCAGGAATTCCACAACTTCCACCCGCCGTCGTCCCTGGACCAGTGCGGAACTGCTGCCGTCCGGCATACTCAGTAATCGTCCCACGGCCATCTCAACGCCGATGGGCAGGAAATCCTCGGAGGTCGGTTCCTCCAGTTCAGTATCTTTCTGAGTTAATCCGATAATGGTCAGGTTGCTGGTCTGTGATTCATGGATGGCACGCATGGTGTTTTCGCGGGAAACGAACACCGGCGACACCATGTGTGGGAACACGACCAGATCGCGCAGGGGCATCACCAGCGCGACGATGCAGCCATCTTCATCCGGTTCCATGTTTGGGATGCGGTAAAGTTCCTCGGTGCGCTGGCTGAGCGCCACGTTGAAATTTTCTTCTTCGTCGTTCCAATCGTTATGATTCATCGGAAACCTGTAATTTCTTCATTTTATCCCACGCTGTCATGACCTCGGCTGTTACGAACATACTTCCAGCCGACAGGACAATGCTACCATCTTTTGCGGATAAAACCAGAGCACGGGAAAATGCGGATTCGACGGGTGTGACGATCTCGGACTGCAGACCAGCCTGGTCTGCAATCTTTTTAATCGTTTCAGGTTCAAGTGCCCTGGGGTGATCGGCCTTGGTCAAAATCAATTTCTTGACCCTGCTCTTAACTGCATTGAACATATCCATGATCAACTTGTCTTCCGAAGCACCGAAAATCAGGTAGACCGGTTTGCCTGGGAAATAATCGTCGAGTGTTGCTCCTAGTTTCTCGAATGAATCCTTGTTATGAGCCGAATCGAAAATCACTGGAGGGCTTTTACGGGCGATTTCAAAACGCGCACGCCAATGGACGGAGGCAAACCCTTCGCGGATTTGGTCATCTGAAAGGTTAAGACTACTTGCCTTCAAAGCAGTATAGGCTGTGGCCGCATTCTCCACCTGGTGTGCTCCCAGCAGGGGAATGGTTAATTCTTGTAGGTTCTGGCCTTTTAGATTAATTTGTAATTTCTGTCCTGACAACGAATGTCCGACAGGATTGTAGAGGATATCCCGTCCGACCAAAGTCAACGGGGCGGCGCGCTCGCCGGATACCCATTCGAGCACTTCCAGTGCTTCGTCTTTCTGGGGTGAGGAGACAACCGGTCTTCCCGGCTTGATAATCCCTGCCTTTTCCCCGGCGATCTCTGCCAGAGTATCCCCTAGTACCAGCATGTGATCGTACGAGAGTGAGGTGATCACCGCTACATCCGGAGTAACCACGTTGGTGGCGTCCAACCGGCCGCCCAGCCCGACTTCGATGACAGCAGCGTTGACTCCCCGGCGTGCAAAAAACAGGAATCCGACAGCTGTTGTGATTTCAAAAGTGGTCAGGTAGGGTACATGGGACACCGCAGGTTTGACCAGGTCGACCATTTCGGCTAGTTCGGCATGCGAAATCGGCACACCATCCACCTGGATGCGCTCCGTGTAATCCTGCAAATGAGGAGAAGTGTAAAGCCCGGTTCGATACCCTGCTGCTTTGAGCGCGGATGCGCAGAGTGCCGAGGTCGAGCCTTTGCCTTTGGTCCCAGCGATATGGATAACCGGGTAAGCGTTGTGAGGGTTGCCAAGTTCACCAAGCAGAACGACCATGCGGTTAAGGTTGAAATCCGCCTTGGCGAGTTCCGATGCATGTTTCAGGCTATAATCGACAAAGCTATACAGGTAATCGAGAGCGCGGTTATATTCGCTTTCAGCATTCATTGGACCCCATTGTAATCTGCGCGAATAAGCGGTGCAAGAGGCGCTGAGTTTTTTGCATCATCGTCTATATAAGAGTTCCCAGTGATAGGTGTTTTAATAATTCATTTGCATTTACCAGGCTGTCAATCGCTAAAAGAAAAGCGGAGCGTCATCAAACCGCTCATCGCCCGTCTGCACCGGGAATTCAATATTTCTGTCGCTGAGATGGACAAGCAGGATGCCTGGCATCAAGCGGTTATTGCCTGCGGTAGGGTGGGTAATGATGCAGCTCACCTTGAGCGATCCCTGCAGATGGTCGTTCGTTGGGTTGAAGACAATTGGCCGGATGGAGATATCATCGAACAAAAAATTGAAATAATCTGATTGCATCAGGTTGTCAGGTACGCCATATAGGAGGTTGAAATGGATTTGGGATTGAAGGATAAAAAGGCGCTGGTCACCGGTGCATCGCGCGGATTAGGATATGCGGTTGCCAGAACACTTACCAACGAAGATTGTCGGGTAGTCATCAATAGCCGGACTGGTGAAAAAATTAACCGTGCGGCTGAAAAATTGACCAAAGAAACCCACAGGAATGTATTCGGTATGGCGGGTGATTTGAGTCAGTCCAATGTTCCTGAGGAACTCGTTCGGGCGGCTGTTGAAAAACTGGGCGGGTTGGACATCCTGGTCTGTAATGCGGGCGGACCTCCACCCGGGGCGTTTGAATTGTTTGATGAAACCACCTGGCAAAAAGCCATCGATCTTTCGTTCATGAGCCATGTTCGTTTAATCAAGTCAGCGTTACCCTCCCTTCGGAAATCTTCGGCCGCAAGCGTCCTGACGATCACCTCCTACTCGGTGAAACAGCCGATTCCCAATCTGGTATTATCCAATTCCATCCGCTCAGCAACCGTAGGCTTGACCAAGTCCCTTGCGCTGGAACTCGGCGGGGAAGGTATCCGCTTCAATTCGATCCTGCCAGCCTGGACAGAGACCGAACGTGTCGGAGAGTTGATGTCTGCCCGTGCAATAAATAATGGAACATCTGTTGAAGAAGAAATCGCCAAACAATCCAAGGAAAGCGCTTTGGGGCGTATGGCCTCTCCACAGGAATTTGCTAATGCCGCTGTTTTCCTCGTTTCTCCAGCCGCATCCTATGTCACCGGCGTGATGCTGACCGTGGATGGTGGAATGTACAAAGGAACCTTATGACAAAAACATGTTTGAATTGTGACCGCTCCGAAAAAGAGATACCGTTAATTTCAATGGCATATCGCGATGAAACACTTTTCATCTGCCCTCAATGCCTGCCAGTACTGATCCACAAGCCGCAGAATCTCGCCGGCAAACTGGAAGGCGCTGAAAATTTCCCTCCGGTCAACCACGATCATTAATTTCATCTCGTGAAGAAAATGTCGTTTGTCAGCCGGACGACCCTGCTCCTGGCTGGGTTCTTCCTGGTTGATAAAATACTGGCTTTTGGACGATCCCTGATCATCGCGCGGCGATTCAGCCTGTCCGCGGAGTTGGATGCGTTCAACGTCGCCAACAATCTCCCCGATCTGCTGTTTGCGCTCATCTCCGGCGGGGCGTTTGCCATGGCATTCATCCCCGTATTGACGGAACATATCACGCAAAATGGACGCGACGAAGCCTGGGCTTTGTTTTCCCGGATCGCCAACCTGGCATTTGTTGTGACTCTCTCATTGGCTGTTTTGATCGCCCTGTTCGCGGACCAGATTGTTCGCTCCCAAATTGGGATTGCGCCCGGGTTTAGCCCTGAACAACAAGCGCTTGTAATCCAGTTGATGCGCTTTAACCTGGTTGCTACGGTTATCTTCTCGATCAGCGGCCTGGTCATGGCTGGGCTGCAGGCTAACCAGCATTTTCTGCTGCCGGCAATGGCGCCGATCATGTATAACCTGGGACAGCTCTTCGGCGTTTTCTTTCTAACACCGCTGTTTGGCGTTTACGGATTGGTTTATGGAGTGATTCTAGGTGCCATATTTCACCTTGGGATTCAAATCCCGGGTTTGGTGAAATACCAATTCCATTGGACTGCGGATCTAACCATCAAGGACGAAGGTGTTCGCGAAGTATTACGCGTGGTGGGACCCCGCTTGTTGACGATGTTCTTCATCCAGTTGACCTTCATCGCCAGAGACAACTTTGCATCCCGCCTCGAGCAGGTGGGAGCAGTTTCAGCGCTTACTTATGGTTGGATGATCATGCAGGTACCTGAGACACTGATCGGCACAGCCATTGCCACTGCGCTGCTGCCTACTCTTGCCCAACTGTTCACACGTAAGGAAGACCAGGTTTTTCGGGACACGGTCGAACGCGCGGTAAGGGTGGTCATCGCAATCACTCTACCGGTGGCAATAATATTAATTGTCGGGTTGCCGCCCCTCATCGCCTTTGCATTCGGATTCGATCAGAGCGGCACGGAAATGCTGACTCGCACTGCGCAAGTTTATATGCTGGTATTAACCGGTTATGCCATGCAGGAAATCCTTGCACGCACTTTTTACTCCCGCAGGGAAGCCATTGTCCCGTTGCGCGGTGTGATCATTCGATTTATCGTGTATATCGCCATTGGCGCGGCAGTGGTTACTTATTTTCCTCAATGGGGCGCAGCGGGAATTGCACTGGCAGAACTATCCTTGACGGTCGAAGCTTTATTCCTGTTGATGTGGTTGAACCGCAGGGTTGAACCGCCTGTGGCTATCCGGGCGGCCGTTCTACGCGGAGGTTCGGCTGCACTGATGGGAGGCGCGCTAGCCTATGGGTTATTGATGTGGCTGCCCATCCCAGGTGTGCTGGCAGCTTTGGCGGCGATGGCGGTCGGAGGGTTGGTAGCCGTCCCATTCATCCTTCCTTATCTTCGGTTAATGCTTCATCTTTAGAGTGCGGTATAATTTTTGCCTATGACTGATACACAACCTCTAAATGTTTCGAAACCATCCAACCGAACCACTTTGTGGATCGGTTTGGGAGCAGTAATTATTGTCATCGCTGGCTTGCTGCTGGGAATCTTTGCCGGGTTGAACGCGCGCAAGCAGGCAGAACTTGCCCAGATCAAACAATCCCTCGGCGAGCAATTCAACCGGGGAGTGCAGGAACTGAATGATAGGCAATATGACCGGGCGCGACAGCGTTTTGAATATGTCTTGAAATATGACCCTTCCTACCCTGGGGCACAAGAAAAACTAACCGAAGCATTGGTAATGTTATCTGCAACAGCCACTCCACCAGCATCGCCCACGCCAGAGATTTCACCCACCCCGGATTTGCGTGGTGCTGAGGAGCTCTTTAAGGATGCTCAGCAAAAGATTAATGCGTCCGATTGGGACGGCGCGCAGCTTGTCATTGATACGCTTAGAAAAAATAATCCAGATTTTCAGGCTGTCATCGTGGATGGGATGTATTACATTCTTCTGCGAAATCGCGGTGTGGATAAGATTCTCAATAAGCACAACCTGGAGGGCGGGATTTACGACCTGACCTTGTCTGAACGGTTTGGACCCCTTGATAATAATGCGGCCGGCCTGCGTAATTTTGCCCGACTTTACCTCACCGGCTCATCGTTGTGGGGAGTGGATTGGGCTCAGGTTGTTTATTATTTCCAACAGCTGGCTGTTTCCGTCCCAAATTTGTCGGATAGCTCAGGGTACACGGCCGGGCAGCGTTATTTCCTCGCGTTGGTTGAATATGGCAAAGACCTGATGGCCAAAGGAAAACCCTGCGATGCACAAATTCAGTTCGAGCAGGCAGCGTCCATCTCTGCGACAGATGAACTAAATAACCTGAGGAATGAAGCGGTCAATCAGTGCAATGCCAGTCTGCCTCCTACGCCTGATCTTTCCACTCCGACATTCACATCCACCCCTGATGGTAGCATCCCAACCGAAACACCAACCGAAACACCAACCGAAACACCGACACTAACACCATAATTGAGAGGCTGACCATGCAAGCCATGCCTGCCTGGGCTTTGACAATCGTCTATTTTTTACATCTATCCGCGACGGTTGCCTGGCTCGGCAGCCTGGTTGGTCTATCCATCCTGGTCATTCCTGCTGCCTCCAGAACGCTGGAGGCAAAGAATCAGGTTTCCTTGCTTGATAACATCCAAACCAGGCTCGATTCTCTCAGCTGGTTCTGTTTATTCCTATTGATCGCGACCGGCATGTTCCAGTTGAGCGCCAACCACAACTATCATGGATTGCTTGGTGCAGTGAATGATTGGGAAAAGGCGATCCTGATCAAACACGGGTTGGTCATCACTATGGCAGTCGCCAGCGGCTTCATGTCATGGTGGGTGATGCCGGCAATTCGCAGAGCGAAGATCCGATATATGCGTACAGGCGATGAACAGGAATTATCGATATTGCGAAAGCGGGAACGCTTCCTTTTATGGTTGAACCTGGTGCTAGCTGCGCTGGTTCTTCTGGCAACGGCAGCAGCCAGAGCTTCATGAGAAAAATCTCCTCGCGAGGGGATTTTATTTTTGTTCAAGCGGTTTGGCGGCGGGAGTTGGCGGTTCGAAGCTGCCATTCATGTAGTAATGGATGACCTGCCTGCCGGGAAAATCCTTCGCGAGCGCCGCATCAATTTCTTCTCCGCGAGAATAGGCAAAAATGAAAGACGTGGTCAGCCAGGGATCTTCCAACTCCATCAAGGCGCCATATTCGCGCCAATCCTGTCTGGGATGGACGATCACCAAAGCGGGTGTTAGTTCTGCGGCTTGAGATGTCTGGAAAGGTGCCAACAATTCCCGGCGAACACCGAACAGGCCTTTCATCTCAGTCAACCGCTCGGGCATATAAAAGGCGAGGTTGTATCCAATCAGGACGAAGAGCAGCGCCCAGGTGATCCATTTCACGATGCGTCCTTGCCCTGCCAACCAGAAAACCGCGGCTGCGCTCAAGAGCGTGATACTGTAAAAGCCCTCGTAGTAATAGCGTGGGCCGTACACCCAGGCTCCCACCCAGTACAACATGTAAACAGCGGCCAGGCTCCAATAAACACTCCCGGCCAACCAGGCAGAACGATTCCTGCGGGCGGCCCAGAATCCAAATGGCAGGAACAACCATGAGATCGACGCCCAGCCGAAAAGGTCGTGCCAGCCTGAATTAAGGCTGATCTTGAGATTATCCCAGGCGTGGTTCCAGTTGTGTCCATCGGCTGCCGTGCCAATACCCACCCCAAAGCCGATTCGATCATAACTCCACCATAAGGTGTAGGGATTCAACAAAGGATTTCCGGTGACTGCATATTGCCACAGGAAAAGCAAGGAAGCAACACCCAGTGTAATTCCGCCAACACATGCGACCTGCAGTTTGACTTCCCGTGGATTTCGCAGAAGGAGAATAATGCCGTGAATGAAGAACGGGAATGCCACACCAATTCCAGTCAACGGTCGGGTCAGAGTCAGCAACCCCAGCGAAAGCCCGGCAACCAGCACCGTCAACCACTTCGGGATGAGAGGGTAGGTTCCTTCTTCTGGTTGTGACAGAAATGTATCCAGCCAGGCCAGTGCGAAGATTGTGCTCAACACATAGGACAATGGATGGGAAAGAAGAGTCCCTGAGTTGATGAGAAAGAAAGGGGATGCCAGGGTGAGAAAAGCAGTCAGCACTCCGACCCGTGCACTGAAGACTTTTTTCCCAAGAAGATAGGTCAACCAGATGCCCAATCCGGCAAGTAAGGGGTTGACCCAGGCGCGGGCATCCAGGCGCTCTCCGAAGGCGAGGACTACAGGCCAGACCGGTGGATATTTTCCGAACCGCTGGCCATTATGATCCACCACGAATGGAATCAGGATGCTTTTAGGATGTTCCGGTGAAGGGATGGAAAGCTGTCCTTTTGAAGCGACCTGTGCTTGCCAGATGTAAGCCCATTCGTCTTCGAGGTGGGGCAGCCTTTCAAAGATTCTATCCGCTATCAAAAAGGCCGCTAAGACGGCAGCCAGGCTTAGAGCAAGCGCAATCCAATCTGTCCGACGCATTTCAAGGTTGTAGGCCGAGGTTTTTTAGCGCCTCGATGCCCGGTGAGAAATTAGGATTTAGATAAACTGTCTGCCTGAAATCAGAGATGGCAGAAGTAGTGTCCCCCAGCGCCTGTTCAGCCATGCCGCGCCAGTAGATACTCTCTTCGAGGCTTTTGTCGCTGACTGAATCGAGAGTGAGATTGGCAAGGTCGATGACGTCCTGATAGCGTCCGGTGTAGTAATAGGCCCTGTAAGGACCGGTCTGGTACCACAGCATGCGGTAGGGGCGCTGCAGATCATCCTTACCGAGACTGGCATAAATATCAAATGCCTGATCATAGGCTTGGGCAGCATCTCCATATTGAGTCTGATTGACAAGGCTTGTACCTTTATTAAACCAGGCAAAGAAACCGTCTATCCCATTTAGCGATTTTACTTCATCGTTGGCAATATCAAGAGCATGCTGATTTGCCCAGGCCGGGTCCCCCCAGTCACCGATGACGTTGTATAGATCTGCTTCCTTGTCTGGTGGGTAAACGAGCAAGAAAAGGTAATCGAAAGCCCTCCAGCCCTCGTTAAAGGTAGCGAAGTCAATTTCCCGGTTCTGACCTTTGACATTCTTTGGAGGGTATGAATCCTGGTAGATGAACACGCCCTTTTCTTCGTCATAGCCGGTGATGAAGGAATAGTGCCCCATCCAGGCGGTCTTTCCGGAGTAATCGCGTTCGTAATAACCTTTTTCGATCAGCACCGGGAAGCCGGCGGCCAGCAGCCTTTTGACCAGGTCCATGTCACCTCCATACCGGACGATGACATTGTAGGGAGTCTCGTCGATGACGAAATTCGCCATCTCGTACGGCATGACGTTCTTGTCTGACCTGCCGCGGTCGATGAAGGATTTATCCGGCTCGTTGGCACCCGGCTTGATCACCCGGGCGATGTCATCCCGGCTGCCTTTCCAGCCCCAGAAGTTGAGTGCCATGGACAGGTTGGCGGGTCCGCAATAATTCCAGCGGTTGAACTGGTCCACATAGATAACCCCCGGTAGGGACACGGATTTGGACAGGGGTGTGGAGGTGATGGTGGGCTCCACCACAGGGGTGGATGTGGCAGTTGGCCCTGGCTTTTTTTCAGTTGGTTGAAAGGTAAGGGTGGCTGTCGCTGTGGGAAGCGCTGTGACCAGCGTTTTCTGCGATGGAACAAAAATTGCATTTTCAGGCGGGTTGAGCCAGTATTGTACTTGTGTGCGGATATTATCCACCCGCCAGGAGAGGCGGTCGTGAACTGGCGGAAGGAAATAAAGACCTGCTGCCAGAAGCAGGCACAACACTACTAATACCGGGATGAGCTTCACACTTTTTCTCATGCGGGTGATTATAACAAACGACAGGGATTATTAGTCCAGCAGGGTTATCTAGGCGAAACGGAACATGTTACAACATCGCCAGCGGATGAAAAAGAGATAAAATTGGCGCGATGCGATGGATTTACATCTCTCCTCATTATGACGACGGTGTTTTGTCCTGCGGCGGATTGATCTATGAACAAACCCGCAAAGGGATACCCGTGGAAATCTGGACAGTATGCGCGGGGTTTCCGCCAAAAGACAAACCCCTCTCCGCGCTGGCTCATCGGATTCACAAGGAATGGCGGACGAAATCCGGGCATGGCACGATCATTCTGCGCCGTAAGGAGG
>Ga0315290_10000064_pt1 | contig 58793 bp, 35 predicted proteins | sample YL17G12_0_MG_FD_203627 | JGI IMG/M metagenome (GOLD analysis project Ga0315290, IMG submission 203627) | Sediment microbial communities from Yellowstone Lake, YNP, Wyoming, USA - YL17G12_0 | ecosystem: Environmental > Aquatic > Freshwater > Lake > Sediment | place: USA: Wyoming | collected... | reverse complement strand
TGCCAATCAAAAAGCTGTGGATTGGCAGTTTTCAACCGAGAATGCAAGAGTTAAACTGAAAAGATTGTACCCACAAATTCAAATGTTATGAGGTACTAGTGAGTGCTGATCCCCGATAGCTCAATTGGTAGAGCGAGCGGCTGTTAACCGCTAGGTTATAGGTTCGAGTTTTATTCGGGGAGCCAAAATCAACCTGGCGAACGTTTTCGCCAGTCCAAGTTAACGGAAACGCCCGACCATGAGAATGGCTGGGCGTTTTCGTATCCCTATGCCAACAAAGGGTTACGGCATTCTCGCCACTTCCGGGGGCGCTCTCTGTTTCAAACCCCCTCGGCCAGGTCGCGGCCATGAACCTACATGTTCCGTCCCGCACGCCGAGAGCAACGGCCCGAACTCTCTGATTCTCTCGTAAACAGCCTTTGCCCAGTTAACAGACCCGTTCGCACCGGGACCATGCGCGATTTCGAACTTTGGCTCGCCGGTGGTGTCAGGTGCCACTCTTCAGCACTGCCGATGCCTCGAAGACTCGGCCTCGCCGGATGCGACGCACAGTGACCTCGATGCCGTCGTGGCGAAGGACCAAGCCCGGCTTGGGCGTCTGGCCGAGGCTTTTTTCGAGCCACGCCGCCAGCGTCCCACTTGCGGCCATGGGCGAACCGCCGAGCTTGGCGGCGACCTCGCTCACCGGCACGCCGCCGCCGAACATCCATGTGCCGCCGCTGAGCGAGTGGACGTGCCGTGGCAAACGGTCAAATTCATCCTCCAGTTCGCCCACCATCTCTTCGATCAGGTCTTCGAGCGTGACCAATCCCAGGCTCTGGCTGTTGGCGTCGCGCACGATGGCCATGTGCTCGTGCTGGTCGATGAAGGTCTTGAGCAGGTCGGAGGCGGAACTGTCGGGGTCGACGAAGTGGACCGGGCGGATGATGCCCTTCAGGCTCGGATCGCTCGGATTCGTGCTCATGAAGTAGATCAGTTCCTTGAAGTTGACGTATCCGACGATGCGATTGCGGTCATCGCCCTCGCAGACCGGGAAGCGTGTGTGAGCGTCGATGTGGGCCGCGATCATCGCCTGGTTCAACGTCTGCGATGTCGAAAGCATCGCTACCTGCTCGATGGGGATCATGACCTGCCGCGTGCTGGTCTGGGACAGCTTCGTCGCGCGGCTGATGATCCGCTCCTGGTGCGGTCCGATGTGCTTGGAGAGTCGCGCCATCATCGCCAGCGAGGTGATCTCTTCCAGCGTGGCTGGTGCTCTTTTCTCGGGACGCCGCCCCTCGAACGGTCGGTTGAGCACGTGCAACACGTGAATCACCGGGGTGAAGACTCGGATGGCCACGAACAAAGGCCGGGCGATCCATATCGCAATCGTCTGGTTGAAGTACACGCCCAGGGTCTTGGGCAGAATCTCGGTGTATTGGAGCATGGCAAATGTGAACAGCAGCGAGAACAGCCAAATCCACTCGTCGCCGAATATCTGATCAAACTGGGCACCGGCGACTGAAGCACCAATCGTGTGCGCCGCCGTGTTCAGGATCAGAATGACCGCGATGGGGCGTTCGATATTGGTCTTGAACCCGCGCCAGATGGCACCGACCCCCGGATGGCGTGCCGACAGGTCCGCGACCTGGCTGGGCATGAGGCTCAGCAGCGCGGCCTCCATCAGCGAGCAGAGAAACGATATGCACAGCGCGACGGCAACACTAGCGACAAAGATGGTCACCTTGAGAGCACCTCCAGCACAGGCGGTCGGTCAGGACATTCAGTCCCCCCGTTCCTGCCGCCGACACCGGATGTTGCGTTCCGTTTGCCTGATGGATGATCGGCAGAGGGGGTGCCCACAACGCTGCGGGTCAAGGCGCAATCACACCAGCCGTCGATCCGGCCTGTGGCCGGTCAACCGCACATCGCTGGTTGGTGAGTGCAAGCGCCCAATCATAGCGGCGTATTCTATCCGTTCGGGCCGATGTCCGCCAGCAGAAACACCCCCGGTTCTGCCGCTGGTTAACAGCCGGTTCCTCCCGCACCCCACCGCCATTTCGAACTCGCGCCGGGTATGTAAGAGAAGGACGAAGAGCACCAACCCAGCCAGACAGCGAACCGGTCGCCAGGCGGCCCAGACATGCCAATGTTCGCGTTCCTCTCGCACCCCCGGAATTCCCACGAAACAGAGGCAAAATGGACTTGATGAGGGGGCCGAGACGAGCCCTCATGTGCTCGCTCGATAGCCACGAGTAAGGCATGAAAAGAGCCCGAAAAACATGAGTGTGAACATTGCCAAAGAGGCCGCCGCCCTTATGTGTCGCACTTTTTCCCGCGTGTTGCTTGTGCGCAAAGTTATGCCAGATGGTTAGAATGGCTCAGATCGGCTAATTGGTCACCTTGTCCAATATTGCCTTTGCGCGGTCAGTCACGTTTTTGTTGTCTGTGAGGCTCATCACTTTCTTCAGGGCGTCGGCGACTTCGGCGGGCTTTTGCATAACAATTTTTTCACTGATCGCCACGATTGCAAAGCTTGCCTCGTCCCTGGTTTGTGAGTTGTCCAGGTGCGCCATTGCCATCGATATCGCCTCGACCGCCGGTATTTCCCCCAGCATCCCGAGAAAAAGTTTTTTATCTTCGTCGAGCTGAACCAGGCTGGCAGCTTCTGCGGCCATTGCAAGTTTGGTTTCGGTCGAAAAGTCACTATCTCGAACCAGCCTGATATAGCCGCGCAGGGCTGTAATCTTGTGAGACGGATCCGGTGAGTTTTTGGCCATTTCGAGCAAATCGACTGCGGCATCCGCGGTCGGCCATTTGCACAAGGTACGGATTGCCGTGTCCTGTATTTGCGCATTGGCATCCTTGGCCGCGGCGCGAATAGCATTGAGCGCATCAGCACCGCCAGAGACACGCAGCAGCCGTAATATGGCGCACTTGGCGTCCAGGTTCGTCCGAGGCAGTGCCTCAAGGAGTTTTTCGGTACAGGCCTGTTTGTCTGCGGAATTGCTGCAAATAGTTTTCACCGAGTTTTCCGCGGCAGTGAGTTCCTCCTCATTCCTGCGATTGACCATGATTTCCACCAGTTCGGCCAATTCCCCGGTTTTACCCGTCTGTCCCATAGCATTGATAGCGGTAACGCGAATCTGCTTGTCTGGGTCGTTCGCAGCCCTTAATAAGTACGGATTGGCTGTTGAAGTATGCTGCTGGGCCACAATGTCGATGGCAACAAGACGAGCGTTCGACGTACCTTTTTCGATCATAGCAACAATCGCTGACTCGACGTTTTTGTGATTTGTAAGACCAGCGAGCGTGGTTTTTGCGGCGTCAGCCACTTCTGGCTGCGGGTCAACGGCAGCTTCGAATAACGTGGAAACGACCGAGGCATTACCCAGTTGTCCCAACGCTTTCATGGCCGCCACGCGTAAAGCAACGTCTCCTCGCCTGGTTTTTTCGATAATTGCCGGAAGTGCCACTGTATCGCCGCGTCGGCCGAGTGCCTGAAGTATGAGAATTTGATTGTCGGCGGGTAGTTGATTCAGTTGTGCGGTCAATAGCCGCGTCACTTCGGGATCGGCTAATTCCTGCGTCATACGGACGGCTGAGGAGAACATAATGAAGTCATCGCTACATAAATATTTTTGCAGCAGCGACAGGCCGTCCCTGCCACGGATGAGAATTGCGCCTCGCAAAGCCCCGTCACGAACCTGATGCGGAGCCGGTGTGTCGAGCAATTGGTCGTAAATAGCGACGGCCTCGTTACTTTGTCCTTTGTCTGCGAGCGCCTCGGCGCATCGGAACAAGCCTTCGCACAAGTCGAGCTGATTGGCGGGGGGCGCCTTCAACAAGGCATTTTGCAGTGCTTCGGCCGCAGACAGGTTTCCGATTTTACCCAGTGCCCTCGCGGCGGCCTGAGCTACTTGCGCTTCGGGGTCCTGTAGCATTTTTCCCAATGGTTCGACCGCCTCGGCGTCACGCCGCACACCGAGGCTTCCGATTACACCGACCAGCGGCTGACCTTTGAGTTTGGCAAGCGCAGTACGCAAAGCGACATCCACGGCCGGGTCTGGGATAGTCTCAAGTCCGTAGCGTGCCATGTGCGAGAGTTTTTCGTCATCGAGCAGAGCGGCTAGCGGCGCTACAGCGTCTTTAGTGCCAATGACGGCCAGTTGACGACAGGCATCGGCCTTTTCCTTGTGCGATGCGTCCGATTTCAAAACGGCAATCAGTTCAGCCTCCTGCTGGCTCGTAGCCGGCGGGACGGTTTGTCCGAACGATTGAATCGCGATGGTGAACAGCAGCGCAATGGTCAGGATAAAGCTTATTCTTGACTTTGACATAGTTTAGATACCTTTCTGTTCTGATTGAAATCGGTTTTTCAGATAATCCATGGCTCACGCATCGCCCGCGAACGCAGCCGATTGGCTTGAGGGTCGTTGATGAATTCCTCTTTGACAGGATCGTAACGTAGGTTTCGTTTGAGCCACATACAGATGTTGGCCGCGTGCACTGTGGACATGGACCGGTGCATCACTTGCGAATTGGCCACGGTAGCGTGGCGTGTTTTGACACAGTCTAAGAAGTTGCGAACGTGGCTCATCGGACGTTGTGTGCGAGCTATGTAATTATCGAGCAGCTTCTTGAAGTCGTCCATCAGTGCGGGCGATGAGACCTCCGGTTTCGAATATCCGTCGGCCGTCGCTACCCAACCTTCGGTGCCTTCATAGCGGACACCACATGAACCGTGCCAGATTTTTTCTGCCATGTCACGTTCCAGAATCATTTCTATACCGTTGGCAAAACGTGTGACCATACCGTCCCCGGTGGGATTGTTTACATATTCGTATTCGATCGCCGAGGTATTAGCGGCATCAATCGCGACTTGGCACTGGGCAAACGTGTGGGCGCCCCATTCTCCGATACAACTGGTGTGGAAATCGTAGTAGCCCCGCCAACTGCCGCGTGTGTAAGCGGAATTGTAAGGCCGCCATGGACATGGGCCCAGCCACTCGTCCCAGTCCACCTCATCCCTTGGAGGCTGGGACTCTTCGGCCAGCCATTCGTGGCTCATTTCCGCTGCATCCCATGGGGCAATGTGGGCACGCACAGTGCTCACTTTACCGAGCCGACCAGTTCGGAGCAACTCGTTGGCAAATGTGAAATTTCCTTCGCTGAGCCGTTGGGTGCCGGTTTGATAAATGCGCCGGTATTGTTTGGCGGTTTGGACCACCGCCTGGCCTTCCGCGATGGTCATGGATGACGGTTTTTCAGAATAGACGTCCTTGCCCGAGCGCATCGCCATAATGGAAGCGAGCGCATGCCAGCGGTCTCCGGTGGCGATTAACAGGGCGTCAATATCGGTACGTTCGGCCAGGAATTCCCGCATGTCACGGTATGTTGCGCAATCCTGGTTGCCGTAGCGGGTGTCCACGATTTGCTTGACGGCCTCGGCACGTTCCTTCTGGGCATCGCAGACAGCGACAAATTGCACATCCGACTCCGGCAGCATCCATTGCATGTCGTGTGTGCCCCGGCTGCCGAGGCCGAGGCCGCCCAGAATAATGCGTTCGCTGGGAGCGACCCTTCCTCCGCGTCCGAACACCGATGCGGGAACGATATACGGCGTCGCGGCTAAAACCACTGTGCGTTTCAAAAACGCACGGCGAGTAGGGGTCAAGTTTTTGTCTGGCATGTCCGTCTCCATTTCATTTAGCTGAAACTTATCCAATTACGCTCGGTTAGTTACTATCTAAAGGTCAATGGTCGCGGTTTCAAAGGGTTTTGATGAGTATTTCACGAACGACAATCTTCATGGGGCCGAACTCCTGTCCCGGGTGAACCTGAAACCCGATACGGCCTGCATCCGTGGTGTTATCGTGTACATCAGCGACCTGGTGATCATTGAGCCAAATCTGAAGGTGATCGCCCTCGGCGTGAATGACCATATTATTCCAACCATTTTGATTTACAATAGTTTTGTCCGTATTCATGGCCAGGAACATTTTGCCCGGGCAGTAGAGAGTGCCTGAATAACATTGTGGATTGGCAAACTCTAAGATATCAGCCTGGTAGGTTTTGTTGTCTGACTGATAGCGAAACCAGACTCCGCTATTGCAGGGCCACTCCACCCGATACGTTACTTTGAGAGAAAAATCTTTATACGTGGCTTGAGTAAAGAGATCACCGGGTGCGTTGTTCTCTCCCTGGGTGCCGACAATACCGCCATCCTGGACGGTCCATTTGGCTCCACCACTGGATTCCCAGCCAACGAGGTCTTTACCATTGAAAATTTTCTGATATCCTGCCTGGTGATTTTGAATATCTCTTCCGCAACCGATAAAAAACACCAAAATCGATAAGATTACAGAGTGGGTGAAAAATTTTAACATTTTTTTACTCCTTTCAGATTTGTCAATTTGGATTGTGCCTTTCCTTAACGTCAGACCAGTTTATCAATTACCGTCACTTTACCATAGAAGAACAGAAAGTCATCTAAAAAATGGGGGTTCTTATTAAGGAAAGTCAGTAAAGTGCGATTTCGCACTTTTACTCCGGCGTTTGCGCACTTTTCCTATTTCAAATAATTTAAAAAAATATTGCTTAATTGACTTCTAAACATTAAGATGGCTTTTCAATATTCAATCTGTTATGTTTTTGCTTTAACACTTGTAACTGAAAGGAGTTAGGATGAGCAGCAAGGCGCTGAAAATATACTGCGCGGGTCCTCTGTTCAATCCTAAAGAACGGGAGGAGATGAATAGCATAGCGACAGTTCTTGAAACTGCCGGCTATTCAGTCTTTTTGCCTCAAAGAGATGGCCTTGAATTGGCAAGGCTTTTACCGGTTTTGATTGAAAAAGGTATTTCTGAAGAAAAAGCTTCAATTGTTTTGAATAATGCGATTTTTTCACTCGATGTTTTTGAGATTATGGACAGTGATGGTGTAATACTTAATATCAATGGCCGTGTGCCAGACGAAGGCGCAATGGTCGAAGCTGGTATTGCCTGGGCACATGAAAAGCCAATAGTTATTTTTAAAAATGATGACCGTTCATTGATTCAGGGGAATTGCAATCCTTTGGTTATGGGTTTGGCTGATTTTGAATTTATCGACAAATATGAAAATATTCCGGTTGCCTTTAGAGAAATATTTTCCGAATCAGAGAAAACTACGGGTGTACCCATGAAATCTTCCTTTAGGCTTGTCAACACGAAAGGCGAAGCCATTAGAGATTATTTAATAGAGCAAAAAACGGCAAATGAGATCGCCGACCTTTTAATAAATCTTTTTGGGGAGGTTTTATGCCAGAGTTTAAAAAGGTAGAGAAAAAAATGTATCCGAATAGCCGTGCTACTATCGGAACAAAAGGACGTAAAGAGACACAACCAGACGATCAATTCCGAACGGAATTTCAACGAGACGTCCATCGCATCATTTATTCTCAATCATTTCGACGTTTAAGACATAAAACCCAGGTCTTCTATTTTCCGCAGAACGATCATGTTTCAACACGAATGGATCATGTTCTTTTTGTTGCCTCAGCAGCAAGAACTGTGGCGCGGTGTTTAGGTCTTAACGAAGACCTTGCCGAGGCTATCGGCTTAGCTCACGACATAGGTCATGCACCTTTTGGTCATCAGGGCGAGGCATTTCTGAACGAAATTATCAGCAAACATTCTGCTTTAAGTCAATATATTCAAAGCTTTAGCCATGAAGTTTATGGGCTTCGGGTGGTAGATAAAATAGCCAAACGTGATCGGGAGAAACCGGGGCTAAATCTAACATGGGAGGTACGTGATGGTATAATCTCGCATTGTGGAGAAGATTTTGGAAATTGTAAGCTTAAGCCAGGCTCTAAAGATAAAGAATTATGCGAGATAAAAAATAGAGACGATGCCGGATTGCCTGCAACTTTAGAAGGTTGCATAGTACGTTTAATTGATAAGGTTGCTTATTGCGGCAAAGACATCGAAGATGCTATTGCGGCAGAAGTTATAAAAGAAAGCGATGTTCCTGGCCCTATTGTTGAGAAACTGGGCAAAACTAATGGGAAAATTATCGGGACTTTTTTAGAAAGTATTATCAAAGAGAGTTATGATAAAGATTACATTGCAATATCAAGACAGTACGGGGATTTGCTGCATTCTATGATAGATTTTAATAGGGAACATATTTATCACAGTGATAAATCGCAGGGGTACAGAAAGCAGGCTGGACAAACAATCAAGTTGCTTTTTGACGATCTCTTAGAAATATATGGCAAGACAAGCAAGTTTCAGGATTTCCAAGAAGATTACAAGACTTCCAAGGTTCATAAATTTTTCGCTGAATATGTGAAAGACATGCAAGGTGTTTACTCATACTCTGATCCAGATGAGCTTGTTGTTCTTGATTTTATAGCAGGCATGACTGACAATTTTGTCGTTAGATCGTTCCAGGAATTATTTATCCCACAAGCAACCATTTAGTGCGAAAGTTAAGGAGAAACGTCATGAAGAAGATTTCAATAGGTACCTGGGCGTACACCATAGGGCCATACCGTGATCATCCGATACCATGGGAAGAGGTAATCAGCAATGTTAAGTCATTGGGATTCGATGGTGTTGAACTAGGTGGTTTTCCACCGCATCCGAATCCGGACGATTTAACTGACAAAAAGCAACGTAACAGGTGCAAAAAGCAAATTGCCCAATTAGGTCTCGAATGGTCGGGCCTGGCCGCAAATCTATGGGGGGAACATCTGATTGACACGGAAGATAATACAGCTTATTTGGAGACGTTTCGTAAGAACCTGCAGTTTTGCGTGGATTTGGGAATACCGGCGATTCGTGTTGACGCAGTGCAGCCGCCTACCATTTTTGAGAAAGTGAAACCGAGTACCGCCCTTATGCGGGTTGTCGATACCTGGAAGGTTTGCACATCCGAGGCTGCCGATAAAGGTGTCCGTGTGGCATGGGAATTCGAGCCTGGCTTTGCTTTCAACAAACCGTCAGATATAATTCGCATTGTCGAGGCAATTGACAATGATAATTTTGGTATAATGTTCGATACCTGTCATGGATATATGGTGGCGGTAGAGGGTTCCCGCCAGTGGGGAAAAAAGGAAATTCTTTCAGGCGGCGTGCTGGAACTGGCACAAAAGTTACGCGGCAAGATCAATCATATACACCTGATCGACTCTGATGGAACCCTGCACGATCAGGAAACGTCAACTCATGCCCCTATGGGTGAGGGAAAAATCAATTTCGATGAGTTGCTGCCCGAGTTGGCAAAAAATGATATGGGACATAATTGGTGGACGATCGATCTGTGCTTTTGGCCCGATGCCTGGCCCGTTACGGAAAAATGCAAAAAGGCTGTGGACATCCTTAATGAAAAGTACGGCTGAGTCTAATAAATTGAATCCGGCTAAAGTTTGTTTAGGAGATGTAAGGTGAATAAATTAAGGATTGGTTTGATTGGATACGGTTTTATGGGCCGAGCCCATTCGAATGCCTACCGCAAGGTAAACCAGTTTTTTGATCTCGGATACGAGCCTGTACTCCAGGCGGCTTGTGCCCGAAATGGGAAAAAGCTTAAAACCTTTGCAGACAATTGGGGATGGAAAAGCTACGAAACGGATTGGCGTAAACTCGTTGCCCGTGATGATATCGATGCGATAGACATCTCCAGCCCTAATAATACCCATCTGGATATCGCCCTGGCGGCGGCGGCGGCTGGGAAAATGATACTTTGTGAGAAACCCCTGGCGATGAACGCACAGGAAGGCAAAGCCATGACTGATGCGGTCGAAAAGGCAGGTGTGGCGAATATGGTCTGGTTTAATTACCGTCGGGTACCCGCTATCGCACTTGCCAGGCAGATTGTTGAGAAAGGCAATTTGGGAAAAGTTTTCCATTATCGCGCTAAATATCTACAGGATTGGACGATTAGCCCTAAAGTACCTCAGGGAGGGGCTGCGCTCTGGAGGCTGGATATCGACGTGGCCGGCAGTGGGGTGACCGGCGATCTGCTGGCTCATTCGATCGATACCGCTATATGGCTCAATGGCCCCCTCACGTCCGTATGCGCTATGACGGAAACTTTCATTAAGGAACGCCAACTGCAGGACGAACCAGGTAAAACGAAGCCCGTAAAAATTGACGATGCCTGTGCCTTCCTGGCCCGATTTAAAAACGGATCGCTTGGAACATTCGAATCGACGCGGTATGCCCGCGGCAGAAAAAACCAAAACACCTTCGAGATAAACGGTGAAAATGCATCGGTTTGTTTCGATCTGGAAGATGCTCATCGTCTGGGGTATTTCGACCATAATGACCAGAAGGGTTTGCATGGGTGGCGATCGATTCTTGTCACGGACTTCGAACACCCATATATGGACCGCTGGTGGGTGCCTGGATGCGTCATTGGTTATGAGCATACTTTTATCAATGCCCTGGCTGACTTTTTGAAAGGTCTGGAGTCCGACAAGAAGTTATGTCCGGACTTCAAGGATGCACTCGAAACTCAATACGTCTGCGACGCGGTACTGTCATCGGCAAAGAACGGCCAATGGGAAACTATCAAATAAGCTCTAAATTACAAGGAATAATGTCATGGCCACAAAATCACTGGCTGAAAAAGCTATGGAGCAGGGAAAAGGAATCCTGAGACTCGCCCCCAACTGGGTGTCTCGCTCATTTTGCGTTCCGGGCCGCAGGATTAAGATGCACCATGAAGATTGCTATGCCCTGGGCGGGGAACGGGGCGGCATTGACGAGCGATGGTTTTCTTCGACCACCCCTGCGGATAATGGTCCATTAACCGGTCCAAACGAAGGACTTAGCTTTGTTGTGTTCGAAGATGGATCAGAGACTCAGGAAATTTTATTGCGAGACGCAGTTAATGAGTTGAAAGATTCGTTGATTGGCGAGCGTCTCTGGCGGGAGCATGGCCGTTGGCCGATTTATTCGAAGTTTTTTGACAATAAAGGCGCTCTGCCGCTTCATATCCATCATCGCAACGAACATGCCGAGTTAACCGGGCAGTTGGGAAAACCAGAAGCCTATTATTTTCCCCCCCAGGTAAATAACTACGGTGGTGATTTCCCTTACACCTTTTTTGGTTTGAATCCTGGAACCACCAAAGATCAGGTACTCCGCTGCCTGCAGGATTTTGACAAGGGCGACAACAAGATCACGAACCTCTGTCCCGCCTATCGCCTGGAAGTGGGCACGGGCTGGGACGTACCGCCGGGTCTTCTGCACGCACCGGGCAGCCTTTGTACCTATGAGCCGCAAAGAGACTCCGACGTTTATTCGATGTACCAATCGCTCGCCGGCGATCAGATTGTTCCGAAAGAATTGTTTTGGAAGAACGCACCCGAAGACAGAATAGGTGATTTGGAATACTTGCTGGATGTGATTGACTGGGATTTGAACGTCGATCCTGATTTTGTTACGAATCGTTTCATGCGCAAAAAACCGGTGCTGCCAGTGGATGAGATGGAAGCCAAAGGATATATCGATAATTGGATTTGTTATAAAGCCGAGGCTCTTAGTGCCAAAGAACTAACCGTTCTGCCGGGACGATCCGTGACCATTAAGGACAACGCCGCATACGGTATGATCATGATGCAGGGACATGGTAAGATGGGGATATGGGATGTTGATACTCCCGTTATCATACGTTATGGGCAACTGACAAGTGATGAATTTTTTGTTAGTGAACAGGCCGCCATGGAAGGCGTCCGTATCATCAACCCTTCAAAAACAGATCCAATTGTGATGCTTAAACATTTTGGGCCAAATAATCCGGACCTGATACTCTGATTTGATGGCATGTTATGTGATGACATCCACTAAACTAACAAACTCAATCGTTAATAAAAATACAGATATGGGTTAAAAAAACTGCGAAAGTTAACTATGGAAGAGTCCGGTTTTACTCATCTTCATGTACACAGTGAATACAGCCTGCTGGACGGCGCCGCCGGCATCAAGAACCTTGTGCGCTATTGCAAAGAACTGGGGATGGAGGCGTTGGCCCTTACCGATCACGGTAATATGTTCGGGGCAGTGGCGTTTTACCGTACGGCCCTGGCCGCGGGTATCAAGCCGATACTTGGTATCGAAGCATACATAGCCCCCGGATCACGCACCGAGCGCGATGCCAAGGGGATATCCGATGCCAGCTATCATCTGCTTTTGCTGGCACAGAACAATCAGGGCTATCGGAATCTGCTGAAACTGGCCAGTATCGGTTATCAGGAAGGTTTTTATTACCGGCCGCGAATAGATCGGGAGGTGCTGGAACAATATAACGAAGGTTTGATTTGCACTTCCGCTTGTATGGGCGGCGAGATACCCACGGCCCTGTCGCGAGGCGATAGCCAAGTCGCCCGCGAATTTGCTGAGTATTACCTGAAACTTTTTGGCCCGGAGCGGTTTTTTATCGAAATTCAATGGCACTGCCCCGATCAAAATGCGGTCACGCCGATGCTGGTGGACCTGGCCAATGAGGTGGGCGCGCCGCTGGTGGCGACGAATGATGTTCACTTTCTGAGAGCCGATGATTACCGTGCTCACGAGGTGCTCACCTGCATCAGTACCGGCAAAACGCTATACGACACCAATCGAATGGAGTATCCGCCGGAACTGTACCTTAAGAGCGCTGTGGAAATGCGTACCATGTTCAGTCGATGGCCCCAGGCGTGCGATAACACTCAACTTATTGCCCGGCAGTGTAACGTCGAGCTTGATTTCGATACGCAACATGCGCCGGTGTTCAAGCCGCCCGGCGAAAAGAACGCGAACCAGTACATCGAAGAGCTTTGCCTGGAAGGCATTAAGAAGCGATATGGCAGAATGAAAAAAGAGGTTAAAGAGCGGCTGTATCGCGAACTGGAAGTAATCAAGAGCAAAAACTTTTCGAGTTATTTTTTGATTGTCTGGGATTTTGTGCGTTATGCCCGGCAGCAAGGCATACCGGTAAACCCGCGAGGCAGCGGCGTCGGTACGCTGGTGGGCTACGTTCTGGGGATCTCCAACGTCGATCCGCTCCAGTACGGGTTGCTGTTCGAGAGATTTATGGATCCCGAACGCAATGAATTGCCCGATATTGATATTGATATTTGTCAGGACGGCCGGGGTAAGGTGATAGATTACGTTCGGCAAAAATATGGTTACGTAGCCCAGATCATCACTTTCGGCACCATGAAAGCACGTGCGGTTATCCGCGACGTCGCTCGTGTGCTCAACGTACCACTGTCCGAAGCGGATAAACTGGCCAAGCTCATACCCGAAAGCCTGGGCATCACCCTGGAACAGGCGCTGGAGCAGGAGCCGAAACTAAAAGAATGGATAGATCGCGACGATAAAATCCGTGAAGTGATCGAGATTGGTAAACGTCTGGAAGGATTGGCCCGTCATGCCTCGGTGCATGCCGCCGGTGTAGTGATTGCCGATGAGCCGCTGGACAACTATTTACCCTTATACAAAGCAGTAGATTCGAACGATACCATCACCCAGTTCGACGGACCGACCGTCGAGAAAGTCGGACTGCTGAAAATGGATTTTCTGGGTCTGCGTACGCTGAGCACCATTGAACGGGCTCGGCAACTGGTCAAGCTGGGTAAGGGTGCTGATATCGATCCCGATAAAATTGATCTGACCGACAAGAAAGTTCTGCAATTGTTTGCCCAGGGCCGTACGAAAGGTATATTCCAGTTCGAATCGTCCGGCATGCGTGACCTGCTGCAAAATATGTGCCCGGACCGCATCGAAGATTTGATAGCCGCCAACGCTCTTTACCGACCTGGTCCGATGAAATTGATCCCCGACTATAACAGCCGAAAACACGGGCAAGATTGGTCCGTGCCCCATCCGATAATGAAAAAGGTGCTCAGGGAAACATACGGAATCATGGTCTATCAGGAACAGGTCATGCAGATACTCAACGGCCTGGGAGGCCTGCCACTGGGACGTGCATATCGACTGATCAAGGCAATCAGCAAGAAAAAACATAATATCATAAAATCGGAATGCGAATCCTTTATTAACGGATGCGTCGGAAATGGAATCACCCATGACAAAGCCCAGGAGCTTTTCGAGTTGATCCAGAAATTTGCCGGTTATGGTTTTAACAAGAGTCATTCCACCCAGTACGCAATATTGGCGTTTCAGACCGCTTACTTCAAAACGTACTATCCTACGGAATTCATGGCCGCTGTGCTGACCTACGAAATGGCGGCAAAAGACAAGGTAGCCGAATATATCGACGAATGCCGTCAGATGCAGATTGAAGTGCTGCCGCCGGATATTAACGAGAGTTTTGCAGATTTTACCGTCATTTATGATAAGGACGACAAATCACCCGACCAGAAAGTAACCGCCGAGCAGGACCATCGTGAGATTGCTACGCCTCGAGGCGAAAGTATAAGGTTCGGTCTTGAGGCGGTCAAAGGTGTCGGCGGCCGAGCGGTGGAGGAAATCATCCGCGCCCGCCGGGAACACGGTCGATTCGAGACTATATTCGATTTGTGCGAACGTGTCGATAATCGTACGGTGAACAAGGGCGCGATGGAAGCGATGATCAAAGCAGGCGCAATGGATTCCCTCGGCGGCAGCCGGGCTCAAATGTGGGCGGCGCTGGAAGATGCCATTTCGATAGGCAACAAAGCCCAACAGGATAGACGCCAGGGACAGTTGAGCTTTTTCGATACATTCGACAGCGATAAGGAGGTAAAACAGGGAGCTGTGAAGCTGCCGGAAGTGCAACCATGGCCGCAACCGCTGCTGCTGCAGTATGAAAAGGAAGTTTTGGGACTGTATGTAACGGATCATCCGCTGTCCGAGTTTGCCGAGAAAATACATTATTACAGTACGGCTCATTCGCATACGTTACGTCAGATGCCGGCCAACAGCGAAGTGATTATTGGCGGCATCCTCACAAGGGTACGATACTGCGTGACCAAAAACGGCAAGGGCAGCGGCGCCCGAATGGCAATGTTTACGCTGGAAGATCTGAACGGCTCGGTGGAGGGCGTAATATTCCCAGACAGTTTGGCACAGTACGAAAACCTGGTGCAACCTGATCGCATGGTGTTTTTACGAGGATCGGCGGACTTTCGCAGGGAGGACCCTTCCATTCGCGTTAACGAAGTTTACGACATGACCCGAGCCCAGGAGGAACTGACCCATGCTGTTTATGTGCAGTTGTCGAGCGATAATCTGCCCCAGGGCGAGTTGGAACAGTTCAAGTCACTTTGCCGTTCTCATCCAGGCCGCTGTCCTGTTTATGTGGAAGTGACCTCTAAACAAAACCTGCGTATCGTAATGCAGATTGATCAAAACGTCCTGCCGAACATGGAGTTTTGTCGCAAACTTGAAGCGATGGTCTCGGCCAAGAACTACCGACTGCTCCGCCCCCATGATAAATTAGCAACCGTCAGCAGCCATTGACAAGGGCAATTTCTAGAGGCTCCCTTGTTCTTTTCTGACCTCAATCTCGAAACTTTCGCTTCCCATTACAACATAATCGGTTTTAATCTCGGTCATCGCCAGCGACTGAAATTTCATCACGATCGTTTTGCGCAAATCGTCGGTTAACATCATTGCCTTACTGCCAGGCAGTCGTGGAAGCTCACGACCCTCTATCGCTACGCCTGCTTCAGGTATGGCTATGCTCATATAAAGCCCGTCCCGCCTGATCGAGAGCCTTTTCTGTAAAACACGCTGAACATCGTCAATATCGAACGCTGTGTATCGATGTGGTTGTGCTTTTTGTAGTTCTCGGCGGTAATCCTCATGAGAGCCTATGTTGAGCCTGTAGGTTCCGTCGGGTATATCTTCCGGCAATGGCATACTGATGGCCACTTTGATCGGTTTTCCATACAGCGGTTCCAACATCACTGTAGCTTTGACAGTATCCGTCGGCTGAAAAGACCGTTTCGACAATTGAGCCGATTTGACCCGACATACGTTGAACTTGTCGATGATTGTCGCCTGCATTTCCAATCGGGTTAGTTTTACCTCCTGCCAGGGATTGTTCAAAAGCAACGATATCGCCGGCAACGTATCAGCAACTATATCCCCCACACTGTTCTGGGAAGAAACATTCTCATACGAAATCGTCTCCACGCCATCAAAATCCATTTTTATCTGATACCTGATCGTATGTTCCCGAGGCAGATCACCTCTTTGCATCAGCGCATTCATCATCACCATCGAGGCCAGCGTAGGGTCCATAAGCCTGTCTTGCGCTATCTGTACATCGTAATCTTCTACGGTGCCATCGGGCCATTCGACCTCGATACGCACATCCACTAAGGGAACCGTCCGACCCGTTTGGCCGTAAACCGCGGTCGTCTCATCGGCCTGTATGGCCCCAACGATATCGATCACCTGCCCCAGTTTGAAAGACATGTTTTTGCTGTTGACAATAGTGTGAATATATCCCGTACCCATCGGCCATGATGCGGCGCCTTCACCGTTCCAGCCGTGACCAAATCCGTACACCTCCCGGCCGATAACTTCCGTTACTGTTCCCAGCACCGCACCGGTCATATCCCCCGTTATCAAAGGTATGGTAAGAACTGCGCCTGGCGCCAAAACCACTTCCTGGCCCGGACTTTCTTGCTGACCGCCTGACAGACCGGCCATAAAAACAAGGCCGGGTATCTGTTCTCGCAGTTTTTGCAGGGTCTGCTCATTAAAGCCGCCTACGCTTATCGCCGGAGACAGGGTTACCAGTCCTGTCCCTGTCTGCTTTGTATAATCACTGGTTGTTTCCGCCAGGTGCGATTCCTGTGCCAACCATTCAATTTGCCGAGAATCCAGCAGAACATCCCGCATTAAATTGCTATAGAGTTTCTGATCAAGACAAACGGGTTTTGGATTTTTTTGCATTCCGCCGGGACCGGCCGATCGCTTCACCTGGAGCATTTGACGAATGGGCGTAACTCCATAGAGCGGTTCCTCTCCGAATGTCCAGCCGAGCGACATCGCACCGGCCAATTTCCCGTCAAAATACACCGGTGACCCGCTTATGCCTCGCACTCCTTTGGCCAGGGTAAAGCGATCATCTTCACAGCGTATAAGGATAATGTCTTGTTTAGGAGTCATATTGCGAACCACCGATACCACTACCACATCAAAACGTTCGATCTTTGTCCCGTGGAAGACGGTCAAACCATAACCTCGCATCCCATCTTTGATCTGATCGACATCAATGTATCGCTGCTGGTCGAGTTCATCGGACTGCAGATTGGTTTCTGTCGATTTTTCCACCTGGTTGGTATTATCATCTCCACAGAGCCGGTTTTCCGCTGTTAAAACCAACAAGACCGTCAACATAATTTTCACTATTGATCGCATAACAACCTTTCTCAAAATATACTGTCCCGGCCATAACCGGAACATATCAAATCTCACGTACACAGCACAGAGCCGCACATTCGACTGGCATTCTCCACTAATTCTAACCGTATTGGGCTGGTCACTTCAAGAACAATAAACTTGCCGTGTGCGTGATGGGCCATACCGAAATCGAAAGGAATTTATATCAAATGGGCACACCCCAGATCATTGCTCACGGTAATTGCCCTAACTTCAGTAATAACAGGCGGTTAAGCCCTTCTATTTTTATCTGTTCCGCCCCTCTTTCTGTGCCGATACTACTATTAAGGACAAATGTCTTGACAACAGGATGTGTGTTTTGCTACAATGGCGAGTGACGAATAGGGTCGAACGAAATGAATTTAGACAGTCCGGCCCTCCTGACAGTGTAGTGTTTTGCTAACTATGGATGGTTGGCCAATGACGGAAATGGCTTGGTCTGCCGGTGTATGGCGCAGAAAAAAGCCCTTTCCCTCCTCGGCCTTCGCGGTTCTCGTGAGAGTAATATGGCTCCTTCGGAATCTATGTTGGATTTGTGTCAGCAGGCTATTGGTTACAAGTTTAACAACCTTGATTTGTTGCGGGAAGCGATCACGCATGCTTCCACGACAAGCGACCGAGTCGAGAGTAACGAGCGCCTGGAGTTTCTGGGTGATGCTATACTGGGTTCTGTTGTTTGTCATGAGTTGTTCATACGTTTTCCCAATTACCTTGAGGGCGAGCTGACAAAAATCAAGAGCATGATTGTTTCGCGTCGTACCTGCGCCCGGATCGCCAACAAGATAAGCTTGTCGAAATTCCTTCAGGTTGGCAAAGGTATGGGCCTCCAAAGCGAATTACCCAATTCCTGTTCTGCCGGTGCTCTGGAAGCTGTTATTGGCGCCATTTTTATAGACGGCGGCAACGAGGCTGCCCGGGAATTTATTTTGTGCCAGTTCGACTCTCTTTTCGAAAAAGCCGACGCCCGTCACTCTCAGGAAAACTACAAGAGCATATTGCAGCAACATGCCCAGCGGGTGATGGAATGCACTCCTGTTTACGAAGTGCTGGACGAAAAAGGACCTGACCACAGTAAGTGTTTTGAGGTCGGCGTTGTCATCGGTAAACGCCGCTTCGCCAGCGCCTGGGGACCCAGCAAAAAAGACGCCGAACAGCTTTCCGCCTTTCACACTCTGCTGGAATTGGATGTTATCCCTTCCGATACCCCGGTTCCGCAGTTCTCGCAATAATGAGTCTTATTTGCCCACACAATACAAGTTCCCACCGGTACGGATAAATAAATGACTGCCGGCGATGGCAATCGAGGCCTGAGAAGGTTTCTCATTAAAATCGATACTGGAGATGACCTTGAATTTTTTCGGGTTGGCCTCCAAAATCACTACCAGGCCGGTTTCGTTTATACAATAAATCTTACCGTCGGCCGCCGTCAGAGATGCACGCCAGGGAGCGTTGCCGCCGAGTTTGTTGTGCCATTTCAACTGTCCTGTTTTTGCCTCCAGACACGATAAACTGTTGCCCATGTCGTCCAGGACATAAAGATGTCCCTCGTAATAGAGTGGTGTGCCGCTATCGGGCGTAGGCCCATCGAAGGTCCAGGCAATATGTTCCTGGGAAAGGATTCCTTTGCCGCCGGCTTTGACGGCAAAAATCCCACTGCCCCTGGACCTGACGCCATAAACAAATTCTTCACCCGGCACAGGCGTAGGAATTTGGCGCCAATTGTCGTATTTAATCGGGCTATAGTCAAATCGCCAAAGTTCTCTGCCGTCTGACGGATCATGGCCGATGATACAGTCTCCCCCGATTGTGACAATTTCCCTGTGGCTGTTGTTGTCAAAAGTTATCGGAGAACTATAGGCATCGAACGATTCGTCCAGGGCATCGGTTTTACGTGGTTGTTTCCAGATATTTTCGCCGGTCCTGGTATTAACCGCCAGCAAAAACGAATCCAGCGTTGTACTCTCGGGACTGCGGTAAGTGGTATGACGGCGTTGAATAAGAACATAAAGCCTGCCTTTGTAAAGCAAAGGGCTGGAACTGTAACCGTATTTTATGGAGATGTTGCCGTATTCCTTTTGCAGATTGCGCGACCACAGGACCTTCCCATCGTAGTCCAGGGCCGCCAGATCGCCGCTGCCGAACAAAAAATATACCTGCTTACCATCCGCCGCCGGCGAAGGACTGGCCATGTTGTTACGCGGAACCTTACAATAAGCGTCTGCCAATTTCTTTCGCCAAAGCTCCTTACCGCTCTTGGCATCGATGCACAAGCCCAGTAGATCGCTGTTTTGTTCGTCGGTTGAACTGATAAAGACCTTGCCGTTAGAAATGATGGGAGTAGCTGCCGCCGGTCCCGGGAGCGGACAGACCCAGGCCATATTCTCTGTTTTGGTCCATTTTGCCGGCAGGCCCTTTTCGTCGCTGGAACCGTTAGAAAACGGCCCACGCCATTGAGGCCAATCCGCGGCAGAAATCACACCGCCAAGTGAAGTCCCTGCAATCATCATTAATGTTAATACTTTATTTCTTGTCATAAATTATATCCAATAGGTACGATGAATCATGGCAGGGTCAATTATAGAAGGTTTTCAGAATAAGTAAATACATAATAAGACAGGGAAACTCAATCGTTAGTGTAAATGTTTAAGGCGGCCCTTATACAGGTTGAGGCTCGTACGTATCCTCGAGTGCTTCCATAAGAGGAGTCAGGAATTTTTCATAATTTTCCCATTTGCCGACAGAGGTATTATAGATTTTTTGCCTGACTTGTGTGGTACTGACGGTCCCTACGAAACGTTCGTTCTTGTGAAATTCGAGGCAGTTACTGTCCCATTCCAGACCGCAAAATTCTATAATATTGCGGCTGACCTGTTCCTGATCTTCAACCAACACCTCGTACTGCACATCGAGTATCGGTATTGGTAATACTTCCCGCCAGTGATCCATAAGCCGTTCGTACAACCGGTAGTGCCGTCCCAGGGTTCGCAGGTCATTTTTGTATCCGTGGGGATCGACAAAATCCTGGAAGTAACATGACAGGCAGGTGTCGAGAGGGTTACGACAGACATGGATGATTTTTGCCTTGGGAAACAAAAGGTTAATAAACCACAGCTTTTCAAAATTGTGGGGCATTTTGTCGGTGATGCGGGTGGCATTTTCGGATAATGATCGAACGTAATGCAGGTACTGCCCGGCTAGTTTTACGGAAATGTTTTCATCGAGTGAAGCTGCCATCTGGGCGAATGTTTTTTCGGAATTTTGCCTGGCAAAGGCATTAAGCAGCATACTGATGTTCTGGAGCTCTCCCGCCCCGAAAACCTGGGGGTGACTGGCCAAAATCTGTTCCACGAGCGTGGTGCCCGATCGGGGCATACCGACAATGAAAATCGGCTCCTCGGAATCAACGCCGCAATGACTGCGTTCGGCAAAAAAGTTCTTGTCGAAGATTTTCAGGCATCTCAGGATTACCTTTTTGTAATTACTGATGTTGAAATCCTGCCCCTTACAGCGCTGGCGCAGTTGGTTGCCAATCTGGTAATTGTGGAAGGATTTTTCGTAATCACCGATATCGTCGTACATCTTACCCAACACAAAATGAATAGTCATATAGTCGTTAATTGAATTTTTCTTTTTTTCCTTCAACGATTCAAGGATTTCAAAAGCTTTATCTTTCGGGAGAGATTTTTTGCAGCTTGATAATCTTTTATATGCATCAATATTTTCCGGATTGAGCTGCAGGGCCTTGTGAAAATAAGTAACGGTTTCGTCCGAATTGCCTACTTTTTCCAGGGCGTCGCCAAGGTTGTTGAGGGCATCGGCGTTTTTCGGATCGAGTTGGAGGGCTTTGCGATAACAAGTAACGGCTTTGTCCGGTCGTCGTTGCTCATTCAGGACATTTCCCATGTTGTTATACGCTTTGGCGTGGTCGGGATCGAGCTGGATGGCTTTTTGGAAACAGGCAACGGCCTCATCCAACTTGCCCTGTTCCTTCAACACAAGTCCCATGTTACTATAATAAGCTGATTGGCTGGGGTCAATCCGAATAGCCTTGCCGATCAGTGGGGCCGCAATATCATATTTTTTGAACTGATAGGCGATGATTCCCAGCAGATGAAGTGCTTCGGGGTGATTGGGGTTGACCTTCAGTATTTTTCGGTAGATATCTTCGGCCTGTTCGAATTGGCCCGCCTGCTGATACTGAAGGGCCTTTTTCAGTTCACTGTCGATCTCAAAAGAACAGGAGCCCTCGGCTGGTTTTTCCCCGGCCGGAGACGGTATTCGTTTTACAGTTTTACGGGCTTTGTTTTTCGTCAGGGGACGTTGCTGTTTGTGGTCTTCGAGAGCCTTGACAAGCGGGCCAAGGTGTTTTTCGTAGTTTTTCCATTTACCTGCCGAGGTTTTATATATTTTTTGTTTAACCTGTACGGCGCTGGCTGTTCTTACCGAACGTTCGTTGCGGTGAAATTCGAGGCAGTTGACGTCCCAGTCCAGACCACAAAATTGTACGATCTCCCGGCTGACGTGTTCCTGGTTTTCGATCAGTTCCTCGTAATGCACATCAAGTATTGGGATGGGTAATACTTTGTGCCAGTGATTCATGAGTTGTTCGTACAGCCGATAGTATTGACCCAAGGTCTGTAAATCGTTTTTGTAGTAGTGTTTGTCGGTAAAATCGTGAAAATAGCAGGACAAACAGGTGTCAAGAGGGTTGCGCCTGGCATGGATAATTTTGGCATGGGGAAACAGAAGGGTGATAAACCACAGTCTTTCAAAGTTGTTGGGCATTTTATCGGTAATATGAACGGCACTCTCGGATAACGATCGAATACGGTCGAGATACTGTTGGGCGAGTGCCGCGGATGTGTTTTCGTCGAGCAACTCTACCATTTGGGCCAATGGTTTCTGGCGGTTTTGTTTCACAAAACTGTCGAAAAGCAGACTTATATCTTTGAGCTCTCCAGCTCCGAAAACCTGGTGATGACTGGAAAGTATCTGTTCGATAAGCGTGGTTCCGGACCGGGGCATACCCACAATAAAAATCGGCAGGTTCGAGTCTATGCCAAAATGGCTGCGATCGGCAAAGAAATCCTTATCGAATATTTCCATACACCGGTAAAAATATTTTTTACAATTATCGATATTGTCGTCTTGTCCTTTGCAGTGTTTGCGAAGTTCGTTGCCGGCCTGATAATTATGGAAGGCCTGGTCGTAGTCGGCGATATCCGCATACATTTTCGCCAGGGTGAAGTGCATGAACATTTTTTCCATATCGGAGTAATGGGGTTGTTTTTTCAGCGATTCCAGCGTTTCAAATGCTTCGTCGCCCCTGGCGAATTTCTTACAGTCCACCATATTCTTGTACGCTTCAGCGAAGTCGGGTTTGATCTGCAGCGCCTTTTGGAAACAGATAAGAGCCTGGTCCGAGTCGCCACATTGTTTGAGCGAAATTCCCATGCTGTTATATGCATCATTATTGAGGGGATTAAGCTCCACTGCTCTTTGGTAACAGGCGATGGCCTGATCCGACCGGCCTTGTTCGTTCAACGCAACTCCCATGTTGTTATATACTTCAGCGTTATCGGGTTCAAGCTGCAGGGCTTTCTGGTAGCAGGCAATGGCATGGTCTAATTTGGCGTGTTCCGACCGGCCCTGTTTGTACAGTGCGGCTCCGAAATTATTGTATATTTTGGGATTGTTGGGGTCGAGCTGGATAGCTTTTTGATAATAAGCGATGGCCTGATCCAGCTTGTCCTGTTTATACAGCAGGGCTCCGAGGTTATTGTATGCCTCGGTGTAATCGCCTTTAAGCTGAATGGCTTTGCGATAGTAACCGGCGGCCTCATCCAGTTTGTCCTGCATTTCGAGGGAATTGGCTAAATTGTTGTGGGCCTGGGCGTAATCGCTTCTCAACTGCAGGGCCTTTTTGCAGCAGTTTATGGCTTCGTCCGGACGTCCCAGGATATTCAAGGCGTTGGCCAGGTTATTGTATGCTTCCGCATAGTCGGGATTGATCTGGAGAGCCTTTTGATAACATGCGGCGGCTTCATCGGGTTTGCCCTGATCGAGCAGCACGTTTCCCATGTTGCTATGGTAGATCGATTGGCCGGGATTGATCTGAATGGCTTTATCGATCAGATCGACCGCCGTATCATATTTCTTTTGCTGATAAGCGATAACGCCAAGCAGATGCAGGGCGTCCGGGTTCCGGGGATTTACCTTCAGTATCTCATTATAAATATCCTGAGCCTGTTGGATTTGACCCGACTGATGATATTGAACAGCCTTTTGTAGTTCGCTGTCAATGTCAACAGGGGGAGGATCGCTGCTTGTTTCTTTGTTTTTGCAGTTCGATAACGGCTCTTGTTTTTTTGTCCTGCTTATTTTTTTTGTTTCGCTCGGCCTGTCGCTCGTTAAGAGCGGTTCCTGCTTTTTACCTTCGAGAGCTTCTCTGAGAGGTCCGAGGAATTTCGTGTAATTTTCCCATCTGCCCATGGAAGTGCTATACATTTTTTTTCTGACCTGCACAGCACTTGCGGTTCTTACCAAACGTTTGTTTTTATGGAACTCAAGACAGTTGCCGTCCCATTCCAGCCCGCAAAACTCCACAATCTTTCGGCTGTTTGCCTCCTGGTCCCTGACCAGTTCCTCGTACTGCACATCGAGTATCGATATCGGCAGCACTTTGTGCCAATGATCCATAAGCTGTTCATACAGCCGATAGTAGTGGCCCATAGTGCGTAAATCATTTTTATAGCCATGCCCTTCTGTGAAATCGTGGAAATAGCACGAAAGGCAGGTGTCCAACGGGTTGCGGCGGGTATGGATAATCTTCGCATGGGGAAACAAAAGAGTGATCAGCCACAACCTGGAAAAATTCTGGGGCATCTTGTCGGTGATGCGACAGGCATCTTCGGATAATGAACGGATGTTATTGAGATACTGCCGGGCAAGGTTTATGGAGGTGTCCCGGCTGAGAGTCTCTACGAATTGGCAAAAGTTTTTTCCCTCATTTTGTTTCATTAGGTCACAAAGGAGCATACTGATGTCTTTGAGTTCTCCGGCCCCAAAGACCTGGTTGTGACTGGAAAGAATTTGTTCGACCAGGGTAGTTCCCGAGCGAGGCATACCGACGATAAAAATCGGCACCTCGGAATCGATGCCGAAATGACGGCGGGAGGCAAAGAAATCCTCACCGAATACTTCTATAAAATCCAGGATATTTTCTTCATAGTTGTCGATGTCGGAGCCTTGTTCCTTGCACTGTTTGCGTAGTTCGTTACCGATATGGTAGTTGTGGAAGGATTTTTCGTAATCGGCAATATCCTCATACATCTTGCCCAGCACGAAATGAATTATCATATTTTCACTGGTCGAGTGCTGCTTTTTTCCCTTTAAAGATTCAAGTATGGCAAAAGCTTCATCTGCCGGTTGAATTTTTCTACATTCTGACAATCTTTTGTAAGTTTCAACATTTTCCGGGTCTAGTTGGAGGCTTTTTTGAAAATAGCCGATGGCCTCATTCGAATGACCTGTCTTTTTCAGCGATTCGCCCAGATTACTATAGGCATCGGCATACCACGGATCGAGCTGGATGGCTTTTTCAAAACAGGTAATAGCTTCTTGCGACCGGCCCAGTCCCTGCAACGAGACGCCCATATTATTGTACGCCTCAGTGTGATTGGGGTTGATTTGCAGTGTTTTGCGATAACAGGCAATAGCTTCCTCCAGCTTCTCCTGACTATTGAATGCGTTAGCCAGATTGTAGTGTGCCTGAGCGTGCCGGGGATTGGTCTGCAGGGCTTTTCGGTAATAAGCGATGGCTTCGTCCACCTGGTTTTGTTCACACAGCAAAGCTCCGAGGTTGTTGCATGACTCGGCATTGTCAGGTTCGATCTGGAGGGCTTTGCGATAACACTCGACGGCCTCGTCCGATTTACCCTGTGTATTCAAGGCATTTGCCATATTGTTGTATGCCTGGGCGCAATCGGGTTTTATCCGCAAGGCCTCTTTACAATAGCTGATAGCCTCATCCGGCTGGTTCTGTACATTCAATGTAGTTGCCAGGTTGTTGATCGCTTCAAGAAGGCATGGATCGATTTGCAGGGCTTGGCGATAACACTCGGCAGCCTCGTCCGGCTTGCCTTGCACGTCGAGGGCATTCCCCATATTATTGTACGCCTTGGCATAGCCGGGATCAATCTGCAGAGCCTTTTGAAAATAAACAATGGCCTGATCCAGGTCGCCCTGTTCTTTGAGTACAACTCCCATATCGCTGTAATAAACGGGCTGTTGGGGGTCGATTTGAATAGCCTTGCCGATCAGGCAGGCGGCTGAATCATACTTTTTGGACTGATAAGCGAGAATTCCAAGCAAATATAGTGCTTTCGAATGCTCAGGGTTTACTTTCAGTATTTTTTTATAGGCGTCCTCAGCCTGTTGGTATTGGCCCGATTGATGGTACTGCAGCGCCTCCTGCAATTCCCTGTCGCTATCAAAAAAACCGGGGACATTGATCTGGTTTTTTCTGTTCGACAATCGTTTTAGCTTTTTTCTTTTCTTCGGCTTGCTCATTGACAGATGCTCCTGTTTTCGCATTCGAGCGCTTCCATGAGAGGCCCCAGAAAGTCCGCGTAGTTTTTCCATTTGCCTATGGAGGTATTGTATATTTTTTGCCTGACCTGCATGGTACTGCTGGTTCTCACGAAACGCTTGTTTTTGTGGAATTCCAGGCAATTGTCGTCCCATTCCAATCCACAGAATTCCACCATCTTTCGGCTGACCTGTTCCTGATCCCCAACCAATTCTTCATACTGCACATCAAGGATCGGTATCGGCAACACCCTTTGCCAGTGGTCCATTAATTGTTCATACAGGCGATAGTACAGCCCTAAAACGCTCAAATCATTTTTGAACCCGCGGACCTCCCGGAAATCCTGAAAATAACACGACAGACAAGTATCAAGCCGATCACGCCGGCAATGAATGACTCTTGCTTTAGGAAACAGAAGAGTGATAAACCATAAATTTTTGAAGTTGTGGGGCATCTTGTCGGTAATGCGAACGGCATCTTCGGATAATGAGCGAATATGATCCAGGTACTCTCCAGCCAGAGTTGCACAGGCACTTTCATCGAGTAATTCTATCACCTGCCGAAATGTTTTTCCCTGGTTTCGCCCGGCAAAGTTACTGAAAAACAGGCTCACCTCCTTAAGCTCTCCCGCTCCGAATACCTGCTGGTGACTGGCCAGGATCTGTTCCACGAGCGTAGTACCCGACCGCGGCATACCCACAATAAAAATCGGCACCTCCGAATCGATGCCGAAATGCCCGCGGGAAGCAAAAAAGTCCTCATCGAATATCTCCATACATTCCCGAAAATGTCTCTCGCAATCGTCAAGGTCGAAGTCCTGGCCGTAACGCTGTTTGCGCAGTTCGTTGGCCGAGTGGTAGTTCTCAAATGATTTCTCATAATCGGCAATGTCCGCATACATCTTACCCAGGGCAAAATGAATGGACATCTTCTCCTTAAGCGAATAAGGGTATTTTCCCTTCAAAGACTCGAGTATCTCGAAAGATTTGTCGCCCACGTGAAACTTTTTACAGTTCGCTAAATTTTTATGTGCCCCGGCGCAGTTGGGATTAAGCTGCAGTGCCTTCTGGAAACAGGCGACGGCCTGGTCAGACTCGCCTTGACCGCTTAGCGAAGACCCCATATTATTGTATGCGTCGGCATAATCCGGCTTGAGTTGTAGAACCTTCTGATAGCAGGCGATGGCCTGGTCCGGTTTGTTCTGCTCATTCAGCAGAATTCCCAGATTATTATGCGCATCGGCGTTGTCAGGATTGAACTGCAGTGCCTTTTGGAAACAGGTAGCGGCCTGATCCAGTTTGCTCTGTTCATACAACGATGCTCCCATATTGTTATACGAGTTAGAGTTGTTGGGATCGATCTGCAGGGCCTTTTGATAACAAGCGATGGACTGGTCCAATTTATCCTGTTTATGCAGGGCCGCTCCAAGGTTATTATATGCGTTAGTGTAGTTGGGATTGATCTGGATGGCTTTTTGGTAACAGGCAATGGCCTGGTCCAGTTTGCCCTGTTTGTTCAGTATATTTCCCAGGTTGTTGTGGCCCTCTACATAATTGGGATTTATCCGCAGGGTTTTCTGATAGCAGACGATAGCTTCATCCAGCTTGCCTTGTCTGTCCAGAGTATTTCCCAGATTATAGTGAGCTTCAACGAGGTTGGGATCGAGTTGCAGGGCCTTCTGATAGCAGGTAACCGCCCGGTCCGATTGGGCCTGTTCGTTCAATACGTTTCCCATATTAGTATAATAAATCGCCTGGTTGGGATCGATCTCGATGGCTTTGCCGATCAGGGCTGCCGCGGTCTCGTACTTCTTAAGCTGATAAGCCATAACGCCCAGCAGATGAAGCGTCTCGCCGTGCTGTGGGTTTACTTTCAGTATTCTATTGTAAATTTCCTTAGCCCGCTGGAACTGACCTGATCGATGGTATCGCATGGCATTTTGCAGCTCACCGCCAATGTCAAAAGAAGGGGCGGCCTCGGCTATTGATTTGCTTTCTGGCGCCAATTTTCGCCTTTTTCTGCTGGTTTCCTCACGGTCCATCGTAAACCCTTTAATTTTGTGTGCTTGATTTTGGCGTCAAAAGTCGATATTCACGCCTGAAAACGCTGTTTTGGTACCGGAATCAATGTTTCACAATCCTTTCGACGCTGGCGTCATGCTTGCGGACATACTCCTTGCATAGAATCGGCTGATTAAGTAAAGTAGGTCCAATAAATCGTAAATTTGGCGATAATAATGGCTATATATGATAAAATTAGGCAAGCTTAGTCTTGATGTTCCATTTTTCCAGGCGGCCCTAAGCGGTTATAGCGACCAGGCCATGTGCTTGCTGGCCCTGGAATATGGGGCGCCGCTGGTGTTCAGCGGGCTTGTGCTCGACAAATCGGTCCTGTATCCGGGCGTTCTTGACAGCCTGGATGATCGCGAGCACCCTATAGGCGGTCAATTGCTCGGGAGCGACCCAGCCATAATGGCCCAGGCCGCCAAAAGTCTTCAGGAATTCGGTTATGACCTGATCGATCTGAATTTCGCCTGTCCGGTGCCCAAGATCGTCCATAAACAACGGGGCGGTTTTCTGCTCACCAGGCCCGATGTTGTGACAGATATTGTTCGGCAGGTCCGCCAGGCTGTGACCTGTCCGCTTTCGATGAAACTGCGGATCGGCTATGACAACGCTACCGAGTCACAAGACAATTTTTGGCGGATATGCGAAAAAGCGGCTGACGCCGGCGTCGATGGGTTCGTTGTGCATGGAAGAACCGTTTTGCAGAGATACCGCCAGGGGGTCGATTGGCAGATGATCGGTCAGGTAAAACAGCGATTCGACCGGATAACCGTCATAGGCAGCGGTGATGTCTTTACCGCCGAGGATGTAACCCGGCGACTGGCAGAACACACCATTGATGGAGTACTCATCGCACGGGGGGCGATCGGCAATCCCTGGATATTTCGCGAAGCCCGGGCCTTGATCGCAGGTCAGCCAAAACCGCCGCCACCCAGTCTCAGCGAACAGGGGCAGGTTATGCTGCGGCATTTCGAGATGATCCTTGGGCTATACCAGGCCAGGAAAGCCATTCCGTATTTCCGCAAATTCTGCATCTATTACTGTAAACGTCATCCCCAACGCAAAAAGGCCCAAATGGCCATTACCACTGCGGAGACAGTACAGAAAATGCGTCTGGCAATCGAACAGTGGTATGGCCTGTGACCCCTCCACAGCCGGTTGACAATATCTTGAAGATGGCCGGATGGTTAGCGGGGGAGGGTGTAGTAACGTGACCCGTTGGATGAATCGTCAGGTCTTTTCCGTTGCCATCAGCCGGGGTTTGTATATAATTATCGCGTATTTTGTCCAAGTAGTGCCTGGGAGCTGAATATGACTGTGTTAAACATAATAAAAACAGAACCAAGAGATAAATTCGATAAGTGCTGGCGCAATTTACGCGCAAAGTTAAGCCTGGAGGGGGAACTGCTGGAAAATAAGCAGCGCCTTGAGCAGGTTCGCGATATCGTGGAAAAAGTCCGCCAGGGAAGAGACGCGGCGGTAGCCGAGTTGACGGCGGCGTATGATAAGGTCAAACTAAGCCCAAACGAGTTTCGTATTTCCCAGGAGCAGTTGGCCCAGGCACATAAACAGCTTAACAGTGAGCTTCTGAAAGCACTGCGACAGTCGATTGCGAACGTAAGGAAGTACCAACAGGAAATCATGGTCAGGGAAGTTGGGATACCCACTTGGAATGTGGACAAGGAGGGTTTGCGATTAGGGGTAATATACCGGCCATTGAAACGGGTGGGCGTATGTGTGCCGGGCGCATCGGCCCCACTGGTTTCGACGGTGATTATGACAGTAGTCCCGGCACAGGTGGCGGGGGTCGAACAGATCGCGGTAATCAGCGCCCCGAGACCCGACTGCGATAACAGTATTCATCCGGCAATATTGGGGGTATGTTGGGAGCTTGGAGTAAAGGAAGTATATCGGGTCAGCGGCGCCCAGGGCGTAGCGGCGATGGCTTTTGGCACCGAGACCATTGGCAGGGTGGATAAGATCGTCGGGCCGAGCAGTTGGTGGGGGCAGTTGGCGAAAAAAGAAGTTTACGGCCTGGTGGATATTGACAGTTTCGCCGGGCCTAGCGAAGTGCTGATCATTGCGGACGATTCAGCCAGGAGCCAATGGGTGGCCGCTGATATGCTCAGTCAGGCCGAACACGCCCCGGGCAGTGCCATACTGATAACCGACTCGCAGCAACTGGGCCTGGAAGTGGCCGAACAACTCGACAAACAATTGGCCGAACTAAGCCGCGAAGAAGCAACCCGCCAATGTGTGCAGCAGTTTTGCCTGGCGGTTGTGACCAGGGATATGGATGAAGCTATTGACCTGGCCAACGAATTCGCGGCCGAGCATCTGCAGATTCAATGTAAAAACAGCGAAACCATTGCTGGCCGGATAGAAAACGCCGGCGCTATTTTCGTTGGCGAGTATAGTCCTGTGGCAATCGGTGACTATTTTGCCGGGCCGTCGCATACGTTGCCAACAGGCGGTTCGGCGCGGTATTTTAGTCCTTTGCACGTGAACGACTTTCTCAGGCATTCGAGTCTGATAAGCTACGGCAAAAAAGAATTGGAAACCGCGGCAAAAGCAACTATAGCTATGGCCCACGCCGAGGGCCTCGACGCACATGCTCGTTCCGTGGAAATCCGCATCCCAAAAAAAGATAACGAGTAGTCGAAGTGTCCTATTTCAGTTGATCCTGCGTGGGTGCCAACTGCCGAAAGGCATCGCTAAGATCGGGAAAGGCAATCGGGGCAACTTCAGGCTCATTGAAGGTACCTGAAACACGTAATTGCATCAGCGATGGACGGATGGCGCGATAAAAGCTCGACAGTATCGGGATATTGGCCAGATAATCCGGGGGATCGACGACAAAGATCAATTCCAGAGGACATTTTTGCAGGATGCCGCCGGTAAGGCCGCAAGGACGGCGGTCGCTGTCTTGGTCGGCGGTGAAGAAAGGTCCGCTCATAAGCCCGGTTCCGGTCAGCGAGATAGCACTACCCTGCAGATGAATCGATTCGAAATAAAGCTCCTCGCCGACTATGTCACCTGATATTTGGGCCTGGTTAAAGGCGCCATACCTGGGCAGTTTGAAGTTAATGACATGCAATAGTTGAGCAATAATAGGCAATTGGCCGATAACGGCCTCTTCGACGACAAGGTTCAGACTGCCTCGCGGAATCAGGCTGGAAATCTCTTTGTTCAGCATAAATCTGCCTTTGCAGTGACCCTGAAGATCGACATATTTTTTCCCTGGTTCTTTGCCGACATTGAGCAGTTTTTCCAGATCAGCTTCCAGGAAACGCAGGTCCAATTTGTAAGCCCAATGGTTGGGGTCAATATTGATCTGCGTCTGTCCCGCCATGCGGCCTTGGCAAAAACCACTGCTGATGTCCGTAACCTTCAGCAGTTTCTCTTTGCCGTCATAGCCGAGCTTAGCGGTCATTTCAGTCAAATCCCGATCCAAAACCTGCATGTCGCCGCGGGCCAGCTCGGCTGATAATTGAAAGTCCTGGGCGCCTTCGTCGTAGGTAGCTGTGCCCTGAAGGTTTCCGGTAATGTTGGTGGTTGAAAGTGGTGAGTGGCAGATCCCGTTTTTTAGACCGATTCCGCCATTAAACTGCCAGATACCGTTTTCGTTGGGTTCTTGATGATAGTTCACTTTCAGATCGCAATCGACATCTCCGGTCAGGCCGGTGCTCCGGCAAACGCCGCCTAATCCCCCGCCAAGGCCGTGTTTGAGTTTGTCATCTAACGGCAGGTCATCGGCCATGATGTGCAAATCGTATTGCCGGGCGCCGCCGATGCGGTCAAGCCGGCCGGTAATATCGATTTGTGTTCGGCCGTTGCGGCCCGTTAATGAGATGATCTGTAACTGACGATCGGTCAGAACACACTCTGCCTGAACATCGTGTAATTGATAGGGAAATTTTTCATATCTTATTCGACCGTCGTTCAAACTGAAATCGATTCGATACGACGGTTTCACAAGTGTCGGTTCGGTTTGCCCGGACGGCTGTGTGGTTTCTGACGGCTCATGGTCGGCCGCTTTCAGATCGAGTTGTATTTGACCGCCGATTTCACCGGTCAGGTTAAGGCCCCGGTAAAGTCCGCCGATCTTATCGGGCAGGTTATTGGCAAATTCTTCGTCCAGCAGGACATCACGAAATTGACCTTGACACTGAAATTCCTGATCGGAACGTTGCAGATTATTGATTTCACCTTCCAACTGGAACCGGCCGGAAGCTACTTCACCATGTTTGATCTCAAAGGCGGTTAGCCCGCGATTCCAATTTACCCAACCGCTCATTGCTGTCAGTCTGGTTCCAATAGCGGCCCAGTCGGCGTTTACATCGATCAGCTCTATGCCAAGGTTTGGCTCCGGTTGCTGCCCGCGGCGCCATCCGGTCTTATAAAAAGCGTTGACGGTTCCTGTGGGAGAAAACTGGTTCCACAAACGCTGAAGCCCTGGCGTCAGAGCGTTGTATATATTTTTGTTCAGGGATGCGTTTTTGGCGTTTACGGTTAAATCGTACTCGCTTTGCTCGTCTTCACCATAGTACTTACCTTCAATTTCTATTTCCTGGTTATCCTGTCGGGAATATAGAGGTCCGATGATTACACTGTTGGGGTCAAAGGCGATTTCACCCTGCACACCAGAGACAAAAGCGGGAAAATCTTTATAGATAAAAGCCCCGTCGTGACATATTATTTTGCCCTGACAAACCGGTTTTTGTAACGCTCCGTCGGCGCGTTTTATCCGCAGTTGGTAATCTATTTGCCCGACGGGCCGGTACAGATCGACGAATTGCTGCGCCGCGTCGGGCAGCTCCTTTAAGACAGCATTCAAGGCCGTCTGTAAAGTGGTTTCGGTCCCCGGGACAACTTTCCCGGTGGCTGATTCATCGATTAACGCCGCCTCGTCAATGACAAGGTCTTGCCATTGATCCACGGGGATATCCAGATTTTGGGTTTGGAATTCAAGATCAAATGGGGCATTGTCCGAGTATCCTCTTATGACGCCGCTGAGTTGAAGCTGACAGGAATCTTCCAATCGCCCATTGATCTTTTCTATAGTAATCTCGTCTTTATTGCAGGCAATCTCAGCAATGACGCTGTTCAAAGGAAGCAAATAACCACTGCTGGACAAAGGCAGATTCAATCGACCGTTCTCAAGACTCAGTCGCAAGTTGTGTCCGCGGCTGGGTTCGAAGGTGCTGGTGATTTGCAACTGACCGGCAGGTTGAATAGTTTCGTACAGGTTGCGCCAATAAGCCAGACGGCCCGGCAAAGAGGCTATATCAACCAATTCCAGTATAAAACTGCCGTCAGTGGCCAGTTGCCTGGTCTTTGGGTTGTATGTACCTTTTACCGATGATTTCCCAATGGCGCCAGTCTCAAGACTGTGCAGCTCAAATTCGTATATATCCGGATTGCTGCGAGCCGGACCGACACGCCCTTGTATCTCCTGCCTCGCAACAGAAGCGATTCGACCGCTGGCTATCTCACGATACTCTATTACGCCACGGCGTAATATAATATGGGGTTTTTGGAATGGGGTGATAACCTCCCGTCCTAACGAAAGCAACTGAAGGTTGATAATACTTTTGTCAAGGTCGTACCATATATTGAGCCGAACACCGTCAGCCACTATTTGATTTAACTGCAGTCGTTTGCCGAAAATGCTCCAGGGCCGATGCTGCAAAATGACATCCTGAGCGGCAAAAACCAGATTAGCCCGGACGTGTTCCCGGCCGGGCAGATAAATACGCACGCCCTTAATACGTATCTGGCGAAGCACGACCAGGGACGCCTCGTCCAGTTCCACCTCGCCTCCGCTAATCCGCCCTATGGCCTCGATCGCATACGCCAGCATACGCCGGTCAGCCAGATGATACCAGCCAAACACGATGATCGCCGTCAATAACAATAACAGCACCACCGCCCCGGTCCGCCGACGCGGAGAATAATGACGCGGATGACGGGAACCTATGTGACTGGTCCAAAACCAGATTTTTTTTAAGAAATTACGGACCAACATCTTTTGAGTCTATCTTTGACGCCGACGTCATCGTTATACTATTTTTTCGCTCGGCCCAAGTCCCAGAACGGTAACGTTCTCCAACGGATATTCCTTCACCAACCGCCGGATATCCTCCTGGCTGACATCCTGTATGCTCTTTAGTTCGTCTGCCAGGGGGAGATATTCCCGCCGATAGACCCAGTTGAAGCCCAGCGGTATCAGTCGTCCCATCGGCAGCTCACCGTTAAGTGTTATCGCTGAGGCGATTTTGTTCTTGCTGGCCCGCATTTCTTTTTCAGTTACGCCCTCGCGGCCAATCTGCGCCAGGCAGTCTCTGGCAATTTGGATCACCTTCTGAGCCTGACCCGGATCGCAGGAAATATATGTATAAAATGCACCGGTACCGTCCAGCGAATCATATTCCATGTCCGCCCCATCGCACAGGGCGGTGTCCACCAGCGACCAATACAGTCGGGAACCGGTATCGTCTCCAATAATATTAGCCAGCACGCCACAGGCGTAACGCAGATCATCCTGCGCCGACGGCGCCGCACTTATCAGGCAGACATGTTCGCGTACTATCTTCTCATCACAGACAGTTTTAATCTCGCCCGTTCCACGAAAATCGCTCAACTGCCGCTTCGGACTGGAAGGCTCCCACCGGCTGCATAGTTTTTGGACCGTATCGAGAAGACCTTGCCAGTCCACCTTGCCGGTCCCAGCCAGTACCATATTGTCCGGTGCGTAGCGCCGCTCGAAATACTCGCGCATCGCACTGCGCTCCAGGTTTTGTATGCTTTCCACTGTCCCCAGAACACTATTACCGCTGGGGTGCTCTCCGAAGTGCATCCGCCGACAACGGTCCAGCACATCGAATTGCGGCAAATCCTTATACATCGCGATCTCTTCACATATCACTCCCTTTTCCATATCAAAATCGTCGCTCCGCAGCGATGGACGCATCAGGTCCGCCCATAACTCCAATACACGCCGCTGATATTCAGGCAATACCGCGGCATAATAAACCGTATTTTCTTCCGAGGTGAACGCGTTGTACTTTGCACCCATCTGATCGAACTCCAGATTGACATCCAGCGACGAACGTTTGTCTGTCCCTTTGAAAAGCATGTGTTCGAGAAAATGGCTCACCCCGGAAACTTCCGCTCTTTCATCACGTGATCCGGTTCGGACAAAAAAACCCACCGCCACGGACCGCGCCGAATCCACCACTTCGGAAATCACCGTCAATCCATTTTCTAACTGCGCCTGTTTAAATTCCACTATGTACTCCTTCACAACAGTAACGAGGTGTTTATGCCGATAGAAGCGACGGTTACCGTACCGGTATATTGAGCGGCCGAGAGAGAGCTAAACCCTTTCTTCATAGCGGCAAAAGTAACCGTATGATCGGCTCGAATCGTCGGTCCCATCGGTTCGCCGGTGTCGCAGTCGAGTCCGGAAGGAATATCCAGGGCTACGACAATCTTGCCCGACCTGTTATCCAGAATGGCCTGTATGGCAGATCGGATCGGTTCACGCGGCGCCCCGGAAACACCGGTGCCAAGCATCGCGTCAACAATAAGACCCCTGCCTTCGAGATGGGCCTTAATCGATTGGATGATCTCGTTCGGCCTCTGTTGCTCGATATAAGCAATCGCCACGGCCATCTGTTCGATAATAACCAGATTAGCCAGGGCATCGCCCTTGATCTTGTCACGCAAGCCGCATATTACCACGTCAACATCGACACCAACATTAGTTAAATGACGGGCAACGACAAAACCATCGCCTGCATTATTTCCTATACCTGCAACGATACAAACGCGGGACTGGCCTGCGCCTTTCAGCAGGGAAACGATAACCTCCCCGGCCCCGCGACCGGCGTTTTCCATCAGCACCAGGCCATTGATTGCGAAACGTTCGATAGCCACCCGGTCGCAGTCCCGGACCTGCTGGCGAGATAAAACCAACTCAGCCGGGTTGCCTTTGCCGGCTTCCTGGCCGAAAACATCAGCAGAAACAGGTTTTTTCGGTCTGTCAACCATGAGTCCAATCTTAGCGGCCGAACAGGTAAGTGTCAATTGACAATTGGTATGATGTCGCTTACAATTTTGCGATTCTACCGTTTTATCGACAGTTATTGTCGTGAACTGGCGTAATGACAATTTCGATCTTCCAAAGATCATGAAAGGACTGTTCCATGAAGAAGGGCATTTTCTTTTTATTTTGCCTGGGTATTGCTGTCACCAATCTCAACATATCGTTTTCGTATGCCGCCGATGGCGACCATCAAAACGAAGCCACCGACCCCCTCAGCCGTATGAAATCATGGGAGCACCACGTAAAACTCAAGAATGAGTCGATTTTCAGGCATTTAGCCTGGAGGGCCGTAGGCCCCACATTTACAGGTGGCAGAATCGAGACCATCGCCTGTCCACCGGGCAATACCTTTACTATCTACGTAGGCGCCGGCGCCGGCAATATCTGGAAAACTCTCAACAACGGCACCACATGGGAACCGATCTTCGAAAATGAATCCACCTTCGCCATCGGCAGCATAGCCATCGCCCAAACCAATCCCGACATCGTCTGGGTCGGAACCGGCGAACTGCTCATGGCCCGCAGTTCTTATGCCGGGATGGGTGTCTTCAAGACCACCGACGCCGGAAAAACCTGGCAAAATATGGGCCTGTGCGACACGCACCATATCGGCAAGGTCCTTATCGACCCACAGGATGCGAATATCGTGTACGTAGCGGCGATAGGTCACAATTATACTTATAACCAGCAAAGGGGCCTGTTCAAGACCACCGACGGCGGAAAAACTTGGCAGAAGATTCTTTACATCTCCGAAAAAGTCGCCGTCATAGACGTAGTAATGGACCTGTCCGACAACAATACCCTGTACGCAGCCGCATGGGAGCGGGACAGAAAAGCATGGAACAACATTGCCTCTGGCCCTGGAAGCGGCATTTACAAAACGACCGACGCCGGAAAAACCTGGAACAAATTAACCGACGGACTTCCCGACGGCCCGCATATAGGCCGTTCCGGCATTGCCATTGCACCTTCAAATCCCAATGTAGTTTACGTCCTTTTGGAAAACCAGACGCCACTGCCGGAAAGCGACAAAAGCATCGGAGGAGAAATATATCGTTCCGACGACAAAGGCACCACCTGGCGCAAAGCCAACGAAAAACGCTTAGAAACTGCCATCGACTATGGTTTCTGCATTGTCAGAGTCTCACCGGACAACAAAAATGAGATATACATCCTGGGCACCAAACTCCTTCATTCGACCGATAGCGGTGCGACCTGTGAGTTTGTTGGGGAAACAATAGTCCACCTCCTGGCTCACGACATAAAGTGTATGCACCTTGACAAGCATGCTATGTGGATCGACCCTGCAAACCCGGACAGACTGCTGCTGGGAACCGATGGCGGTTTGTACTGCTCCTATGACAGGGGAAAAACATGGCTCCACATCAATAACATACCCATCAGCGAATTCTATGCCGTCGCCGTTGACATGAAAACCCCATACAACATTTACGGAGGCACCCAGGACAATGCCGCTCTTTACGGAACGTCCGATCACAACGTTGGCGATTGGCTCACCGAATACGGCATGGAGGACCATTGGAAAAACGTTTACCTGGACCAATGGGGCGGAGGTGACAGTTTTTTTACTTATGCCGACCCAACCCAACATCACACCATCTATTTTGAACAGCAGTTCGGCGATCTGCAGCGCAAAGATATGCTGACCGGCTCTAACGATCGCATCCGACCCAGAGCCGGCCAGGACCAGCCTCGTCTGCGATGCAACTGGATGACTCCTTTTGTCCTTTCGCATTACAACTCTTACGTTGTTTATTATGGCGCCAACAAACTGTTCAAATCATCGGACAGAGGCCAGACCTGGACCTGCATAAGCCCCGACCTGACCACCGGCCCACCGCCCCAAAAACAGGGCAACGTTCCTTATGGAACAATAACCATGATTTCCCAGTCGCCTGTCAAACCGGGATTGTTTTATGTCGGCACCGATGACGGACTTGTTCATGTAACGCACGATGAGGGCGAAAACTGGACCAAAATCAACACCTCACTGCCGGACAAATGGGTCAGCCGCATCGAGGCATCTCAACACGAATCAGCAACAGTGTACGTTTCATTGACTGGATACCGCGATGACGATTTCGAAAAATACCTCTACATGTCAACCGATTTTGGCGAAACCTGGACATCCATCGCCGGAAATCTCCCTTCCGAGTCGATAAATGTCATAAGAGAAGACCCCACAAACGGCAATATCCTTTACGTCGGCACTGACCTGGGCGTTTACGCCTCGCTCGACAAGGGAAAAACCTGGCACTCACTATGCAACAATCTGCCCACAACACCCGTTCACGATCTGGTCATCCATCCACGGGACAGCGAAATCATCATCGGCACCCATGGCAGAAGCATCTTTGTAATAGACGTAAAAGAAATCCAAAACTTCGACAATAAATAATCGATTTGAAATGTAGTTTATCAGGCGAACTGTGAAAGGTATAGACCATGAAAATCCAAAAGAAAAAATATCCCTGGCAGAACAAAATTGTTAACTATGCACAGATAGGTGGGATTGAGACTTCAGTTTTAGATAATGGATTGGGGCGAAATGTTCGTATTGCCTGGTTTAATACGGGGTCCGGCTTACGTTTCCAACTGGTAATTGACCGGGCCCTGGATATAGCGGCAGCCTTTTATAATCAGCACAGCCTTGCCTGGCTAAGCCATGCGGGAGTATCAGCGCCTAGACCGGATGCCCATCGATCTTTGGAATGGCTCTCAACATTTATGGGAGGACTATTGACTACCTGTGGTTTGACACACATCGGAGGACCGCAGACAGATGAATATGGACAGCGGGGATTACATGGCCGCATCAGTAATCTTCCGGCCACGATCGAATCGATTGTTCAGCCGGATCCGATTTCAGGCAAATTGGATATGAGTATGACCGCCACCATTAAAGAATCGACTGTCTTTGGTCCGAACCTGGAATTAAAAAGGACTATATCCGGCCGTCTGGGTGAGGCTGTTATTAGAATCCACGATAAAGTGACCAATCGTGGCAATACCAAATCACCGCACATGATATTGTACCACTGTAATTTTGGCTGGCCGCTGGTGGATGAAGGAACGGGAATTATTTGGCAGGGACAATGCTCGCCTATGCGTCCCGAAGATAGAAAAATATTCAACGCAAAGCATGATTTTCATAGAGTTCCCGCACCACGCGACGATCACCGCGGCGCCGGTGAGGCTTGTGCCGCTATCGATATCAAGCCAGATACTAAGGGTACATGTATCGCCGGTCTCTATAATAAAAAATTGGGATTGGCAGTCGCACTAAAATTCAAGAAAAACCAACTGCCCTGGCTGGCTAACTGGCAGCATTGGGGACCGGGCGAATATGTTACGGGCCTCGAGCCGGGAACCAATCCTCCCATCGGACAGGCCCAGGCCCGCGAAAACAAAGAACTTATTTATCTTGGTCCCGGAAAAAGCAGGAGCTATGACCTGGAAATAAGCGTATTAACAGAGAAAAAACAGATCGATGCTTTCAATAAATGTTCCGCTAACGTATAAAATTATCGGTCTTGGCCCAAAAAGGCCCCGTTCTGGCTTTGCGCATAAGCAACACACAAGAAAAAGTGCGAAGTCGCACGGAAAGGAACCTTATGAGAGTTATAATTGCGATTGTTATGATGAGTCTGGTTGTTGGCGGTTGCCTGGGCGTTGAGTCCGGTCAAACGAAAACAGAAATTGTTTATATGGCTAATGGTATTAAAATTGGCGAGGTGGATTCGACCTCGGCCATTGTTTGGACACGCCTGACAAAACACCCCCAGCGCAATATCGGCGGTACGCCGTTTCCTGAACGCGAAAATCCCTGGGACGCTAAGAATCAAGGGGAGTATGTTTACGACCTTGAAAAAATGGAAGCGGTTGTGCCGGGCGCCAAAGGTCAGGTGCGGTTTACATACTGGCCCGCTGAAAGCGAAAAACAAAAAAAAACAACTGCATGGCAATGGGTTTTGCAGGATAAGGATTTTACATACCAAACGAAACTTGAAGGCCTTTTACCCGGAACGAAATATCTGATAACAGCCCAGGGGCGGGGCGGTCAAGACGGTAAGGCTACATGCCAGGTAGAGGGCGGGTTCGGGACGGCTCCGAAGGCGTTTGAGCCGGCGAGGGCTCGTTTTATGGTCGTTACGGGACAGGATTATACTCGACGAGACGACCCGATGAATGGCCATAAAATATATCCGCAGATGCTGGCGATTGAGCCGGACTTTTTTGTGCACACCGGTGATACCGAGTACTACGATAAGCCCGGGCCTTATGCCGACAGCGTCGAGCTTGCGAGATTTAAGTGGAACCGGATATACTCGATGCCGTTTCAACGGATGTTCCATAACAAAATTGCCAGTTACTTTATTAAGGATGATCACGATACCCTGAGGAACGACTGCTGGCCGGGGCAGAGCTATGGCAGAGAGCTGACGTGGAAGGACGGACTTGCGATCTTTCGCGAGCAGGTGCCCATGGGTGATAAAACCTACAGAACCATACGCTGGGGAAAGGACCTGCAGATATGGCTGGTTGAGGGAAGGGATTTCAGAAGCCCTAACAACATGGCCGATGGACCCGACAAGACGATCTGGGGTGAGCGGCAAAAGAAATGGTTCTTCGATACGGTGCAGAAATCGGATGCGACATTTCGTGTTCTGATAAGCCCGACGCCGATCGTAGGGCCCGACCGTGGAAATAAAAACGATAACCACGCCAACAAGGGTTTTACGTATGAGGGCGATCAATTGCGCCAGTTCATCGGAAAACAGAAGAACATGTTCATTATTTGCGGAGACCGGCACTGGCAATACGTATCGGTCGATCCTGATACGGGCGCCAAAGAGTATTCCTGCGGTCCCACCACAGACAAACATGCCGGCGGATTCAGCAAAAAGAACAAGTCGTCCATGCATCGGTACCTGAAAATAAAGGGCGGATTTCTGTCTGTGACCGTTGAGAGAGTTAACCAGACGCCCACGATCACCTTTAGACATTACGGAATCGATGGAAGTATCTATAACGAAGATGTCATCACCGCGGCAAATTGAAAGTAACTGAAGCTAATGAACGCTGATTGAAAGATGAAGGGAAATAATGAACAGACGCCAGTTTCTCAAAAATCTCGGAGCTGGTGCCGCCGCATTAACCGTGCCGGCGTGCAATATGTCATCCCAAAAAGGTTCGGTCGATTTATCGCCAAAGGCCGATAAGCCGAACGTCGTAATAATTTACGGAGATGATGTTGGCTACGGTGATGTGGGTGTGTACGGCTCCAAAATGATTCCCACCCCCAACATCGACCGCCTGGCAGGCCAGAGCCTTATGTTTACCGATGGTCACTGTACCGCGGCAACATGTTCCCCATCGCGTTTTGCACTGCTGACCGGCATGCACGCTTTTCGAAAAGGCGTTAATATATTATCGCCGCAATCACCGCTTTGCATACCGACAGACATCCTTACCTTGCCAAAGCTCTTTAAAAAAGCCGAATACTCAACTGCCATCATAGGCAAGTGGCATCTTGGACTTGGTAAAAAAGATGCGCCGGCCGATTGGAACGGCCAAGTTAAGCCGGGGCCTCTCGATGTCGGATTTGACTACTCGTTTATACTGCCTTCGACAAACGATCGCGTACCATGCGTATATCTTGAGAACCACCGCGTCGTAAACTACGACCCCGATGATCCTATCTACATAAACAACCAGGATCCCATAAAACCAAAAAATAATCACATCACGACCTATCCCGACGGCAAAAGTAATCCCGAAGCGATGACATACTACAAAAGCTCCCATGGCCATAACAACAGTGTAATCAACGGTATCGGCCGGATAGGATATATGGTAGGCGGCAAAGCGGCTTTGTGGAACGATGAAACCATGGCCGACGAATTCGTAAAGCAGACCGAAAAGTATATCAAGTCTCACAAAGACAAGCCTTTCTTTTTGTATTTTTCGTCGCAGGACATCCACTGCCCTCGAACTCCGCATCCGAGATTTCACGGGAAAAGCCAACTCGGTTACCGCGGCGACGCCATGGTCCAGCTCGACTGGTCAACCGGCGAGATAATGAGGATACTCGATGAAAACGGTCTTGCCGACAATACCATCGTAATCTTCTCGAGCGATAACGGCCCGGTTTACGATGACGGTTACGATGATGGAACAACCGTCAAAACATCTACCGCTGACAATGACCGGGGGCATTATGCTGCTGGTCCTTACCGCGGCGGTAAATCCCAGATTTACGAAGGAGGAACCCGTGTGCCGTTCCTTATTCGCTGGCCGGAGAAGATAAAACCAGGTAAATCCGATGCCCTGGTAAGCCAGGTAGATCTGCTGGCATCATTTGCCGAGCTACTCGATCTTAAGCTGACTAAAAATCAGGCGCCTGACAGCCAAAACATCCTCAAAGCCTTTCTCGGAGAGGACAAAGTAGGTCTTACAGAAATGATCGAAGAAACCAGGGGAACTATCGCACTTAGAAAAGGCCACTGGAAATTCGTAATGGACAAATCAGGGACGAAAGACCAGAACAATAAGAAACCAACCAACGTCAAAAATGAACTCTATAACCTTAAAGACGACATAGCCAAAAAAAATAACATTATTGAAAAATACCCCCAAAAAGCAGCGATGATGAAAAAAAAACTTGAAGAAATAATCCAAAGAGAGGAAGTTTAACTCCATTGCCCGACCTGATCTCTTCCCAATGGACCAGCCCTCGGGCGGATGGTTCGATTCATTCAGAAGATGTGACGGTTTTGAAAAAAATCGGAGTGCATATCCGGATTAATGGATGGCCGGGATGATTTTGATTTGTCAAGTCCAATCCGGTATGGATTCCGCCTGAAATTCAAACACGTTCTTGCGAAAAACCGTCGGTTCTGCGACTTTTATTACAAAGCAGTCAAAATAACCTCTTGCGGGTGATAATCAGTGAGACTAACATATATTCCAGACAAATGATATGATTTTAGAAAGACTCTGATGAAAAACCTGCTCGCCAAGTGTCACCAACTCTTTAAGGAATCACTTAAGATCAGTGTGGTTCTGTTCAGGATTATGATTCCGATCATCATAATTGTTAAACTGCTGAAGGAATTTGGTGCGGTCAGGTATGTGGCCTGGGCGTTGGCGCCCGTCATGGAGACGGTGGGGTTGCCGGGAAGCATGGGCATTGTATGGGCTACAACGATAATCACCAATTTGTATGGTGGTATGGTCGCCTTTGCCGCGATGGCCGGTGATAATCCGTTGACCGTTGCCCAGGTAACTGTCTTGACGTCCATGATGCTAATCGCTCATACGCTGCCATTAGAGTTGCGTGTCGCCCAAAAATGCGGGTGCCGAATCGTCGTTATGGCTGCCCTTCGACTGGGAGGCGCCATGATATACGGCTGGTTGCTCAATGGCATCTACAACTGGTGCGATTGTTTGCAAAGTGCCAATGTACTGCTATTGAAACCACAAGCAGACCAACCTTCCTTATGGGCCTGGGCACGCGGAGAAATTGTTAACCTGGTGTTCATCTTTTTTATCATTTTCGGCTTACTTGTCCTGATGAAACTATTGAAACTGCTGAAGATTACCGATTTGCTCGATCGCCTTTTACGTCCGATACTTCGCCCTTTGGGCATCGGCGCCGGAGTTACGAACATGACAGTTATCGGTATGACAATGGGAATATCTTATGGAGGGGCGCTGATCATCCATGAGACCGCGTCGGGCAGCATTTACAAAAAGGATATATTCTTCGCAATGTCGCTGATGGGTCTGTCTCACAGCCTTATCGAAGATACACTACTGATGGTGGTACTGGGCGGCCATATTTCGGGCATTCTGGTTGGCAGAGTGCTCTTTGCTCTGGCGTCCATCTGGCTGTTAGTGAAATTTATTTCCCGCATTTCTGATGAACGTTTCGACAGGTATCTGTTCAAATGCAGACGGTCCCAATCGAAGGGAAATGAGCCATAACAAGCTTTGGTCAAAGCGTTTATGTTATCGCCGCCATTAAAATAGAACCATCCGATGTATATTTCAGGCAACATTCGTTACAGCTATTCACCAAAGATAATATCTCCATAAGCGTTCGATCAGGTCGTAAGTGCTGTGGTTTTCTATAGTTAAGAATGTCCGCGGCGATCAGGGCGAGATGTCCGTTTCCGGCATAACATTTGCTATTATTATGTGGAACGAGAGAACTTTACAAAATCCCAGGGCATCCGCCCGACAGGAGTAAGCAATGGACGAAGGAAAATTCCGAGAACAGTTAGATGACCTTATTAAAAAAATGGACAATCTGCCTGAAAGTCAAAAACAGAGATTGGTCGATCTCGCCCTCGAAAGCAAACAAAACCATGCCAAGCTCAAGAAAAACGTCTCGGCTCTGCAGGAATCGCTGGATTATCTCCGGTTGAGCACAAAATATCTCCTTTTTGACCTGGAAGCGACTCGCCGGGAAAACGCTTATCTTCGCAAAATGTTGGAAGAATCAGGCAGATAATACCCAACTGGGTATAAGAATTTTTAGCGTGCTTCCTGGGCTAAACGTTTCTTTAAACCTTCAAGTTTGGCTTTGCCCTGTTCTTCAGTTATCTCACCGGCTTCAACAGCAGCGCGAATTTTCTCGACAACGGCAGCATACCTGGCCCTTAGGCCATCGCCTCTGTCGTTGGGGGCCATTCTTTTTTTGATCTCCCGGTACTTCGCATCAGCTTCCTCGCGGGTCATATCGCCTCGTTCGACGGCGCCCTCGATACGCTGCTTGATGGCATCCCAATCTACTACATTGCGATTGTTCTTTTGGCCCATACGTTCTTTGATTTCCCGGTACTTGGCATCAGCTTCCTCGCGGGTCATATCACCTCGTTCGACAGCGCCTTCGATACGCTGTTTGATGGCATCCCAATTTACCTCATTGCGATTGTTCTTTTGAGCCATACGTTCTCTGATTTCCCGGTACTTGGCATCAGCTTCCTCGCGGGTCATATCACCTCGTTCTACAGCGCCCTCGATTCGCTTCCTGATGCCTTGGTAATCCCCACGGCTAGTGTGTTTGGAGTCATCCCGGCGTTGTCCGGCGGCCATTCTTTCCCTGATCCTCTTTTCAGCGGCCTTGTACTTGTTGGCTGCGTCTTCCTCGCTGATTTCGCCGTTTTTGACAGCAGCACCAAGCTCCTCGCGTATTTTCATCAGGTGTGCCCTTGCTCTGTTCGAGCTTTGGTCCTGACCGGCGTCGCCTGCTTTTCTGAGTGTTCCCAACATGGCCCTGGCTTGTTCACCGGTCAGTTCTCCAGCCTGGACCGCCGCCCTGAGCCGCCTGCCAACTGCGTCGTAGTCCTGGGCAATGGCTACGCCGAAAGGAAGTACCAGAACAGTGCCCAGCAGTACACATACCTGTAGCCAACGTGAGTTCGATCTGTTCGGATTATTTGATACGATCATTTTGAATCTCCTTTCCAGGAATCCGCCACTGTTGATTTCGCTTGCGATTGCCGGTGGGCGGAGAGCCGGGCATGCAAGACATTCGATTGCTGTTAAAAGTAAATGGGCAAGCTGCGGTCACGCTCGACGTATCCCTTATTCTCCAAACGTTGCAGCAGTCTTTGAACGATCCCGCAATGTGCTCTGGTTACATTATGGTAAAGTTTCTCACGTAATATGTCAATGGCTAATATATATATCCAGCAATTCAATCTGAATCGCAACACTTGGGTTTGCTCCAGAAAACCTCTGTCGGGGTCCGATAGTTTAAACATTTACGTGGTCGATTATCCAACAATTCAACCGCCTTGTCAAGTGCAGACTGCTCGATTGATCTGAAATCCATGCCTTTGCGGAAGAACTGACGCAACAGGCCGTTATAATCTCATCCGTTGCTGCCGAAGATAAGGCTCTGCTGGAGAGCAACCCGAGCGACACAGCAACCTATAGGGGCGGCGGCAATGTCGCCTCATTCTTATTTATCTATCCAATAGAGCGATGGTTACAGTAATGATGCTTGTACTCATGTAAAGAAACAAATAACTTTTTGGGAGACTACCTCACACATAAATTGAAGTTGGCTGGAATCAACTTCATATACTTTGACGACATCCTCATAGTTGCGTTCTTCCGGGGAAAAGTCGGTTAGTAGATTGGGCATTTCTGCAAGCTTGGCTTTGTTGAAGACTACGCTTTCTTTCTGTGGGAAGATGGCCACATAGAATATGTCACTTTCAACCAAATCCTGGAAAAAATGTGTACCAAAAGAAAGTTCCGGCATCAGGTTTCCACCTTCGTAGGCTATTTCTGCAAGCACTGTTATCTTATTGATTTCAGCAAAATTAACGGGTACGCCTAAACTTGGTGTGGTTGTGCCCCATCTTCCCGGCCCAAAGAGGATAGTTGGAGTAGTTTCTCTATTGGCTATCTGGCTATTTAGTTTTCCTATCAGCCTTGCAATACTATATTTTTGTGAAACCGGCATCTCTACGTATGCTTGTGGATCGACATAAATAATTCTTTTAATTGGCTGAGAGATACTGCCGCCCATAGTATAGCCTTTTGAAGCAAAAAGTATTTTTTCAGGTTTGATGTTTTCTGGAAGTTGCACACTTGCTTTTACACCTTTGGTTTGCAGAGGTCTGCATTGGACTAAATTAATTTTAAATGAATCGTCATCTGTAAAATTGACCGTGAATTCTATGTCCACAGGATATTGGTAATAATTTTCCAGGGTCTTTAGCATTTTTCGCATTATTTTTGTGAAGTTAGTGTTTGATAGAAGCTTTTTGAATGTCAGAAGCCAATATCTCTGATTCTTGATACCCAGTTCTTTCATTTTACGTTCGGTATGTGGGTCTGCCTCTGCTATCAACTCTAGTTTCATATTGAGTTCATCATTCAACAGATCAGTTACGCTAACAGTCCTTAAACAATTTTGGCTGGTATCGAGAAGGTCGGCATTATGCTGTGAGAATCTGCTTTGGTCTTCTCTGTCAGCATACGGCCGTAATAGCGGTTGGTCCAAAGCTATTGTTTGCGGGTAATCATCCTCAACCCGGTCCACCGCTCGTGTACCAAGACCAAAGACGAGTCTGAGCATACCGGCTTTGGGGTCAAGGTCAGACTTCCAGACAAAAGTATTATATGAAACGCCTACGCCGGCCATGTCGGGGAAAAAGTAGCTTTTCTTATAGGAACCTGACACCCGTTGCACGAGCAAAGCCATTTGTTCATCGTGCTGGTCAAGCCCTCGCTGCAAACGATACGCAAGTGCACTTTCATCCATGGTGCTTGCATAAACTCTTCGTACGGCTTCTTCGAATTCAGAATATCGCTGTTGGGGGTCTCCCTGATTTACGAGGAACAAACTTTCATATTTTCCGGCAAACGCATGGCCGAAAGAATCTTCCAGTAAACTGCTTGAACGAACAATAATCGGAGACTGGCCGAAATACTCTATTATTTCCTGGAACCTCTCGCGAGCCTGATCAGGAAACTTGCCTCGCAGCAGGTTTTCCTTCATTTCAGGAGCTATTTCAAAGTAGCCTTCTTTTGTTTTCTGCTTCATAAGCAGTTTCCACCAGCCATTTTCAACTATATAACTGTAAAACACGTCCGAGCCAATATAAAATGAATCATGAGGCTCCAAGTATTCGCTCCAGTCAAACGATTTGTCCTTTGCCAGGATTTTTTGTGCCAAAAGCATTCCGGCGGCCTTGCCACCTATGTAGCCACTACCGATCAATTTGCTTTTAATGTCCATCAAATCTTTAAGTGAGAAGCTGTTTTGAGCAAGCTGCGAAAATCTTTTTTCGCGGCCAATCATTACTCTGCAAAGCTCTTTAACAAGTTCTTTAACACTTTTTGAGTCTGGAGGCGCTTTTATTAAATTGTTCGCTTTCATGAATAGGCGGTCCCAGTGATCCAGGAACCTTGTCGAGCCATTCGGACTTTTCTGAGAGATGTGGGACAATAATTTGCTTGCATCAATGCTGCTTGTTATAGGCGTAAATTCTTCGCCTCGTTGTAAATGAGGCAAAAACATTGTTGGCAGATATCTTTTCCATACTTTTAACGGATGGACGTAAAAGTTTCCATCAAAATCATAAACATCCAGCAATAGTTGGGTTGTCTCGCGGATACGAGCAACCGTCTGGAAAGAGTGATAATTTCGCAATATGGCAAAGTAAGCAATTGTGTCCAATTCGAAAAGGTAAGGGCAGGTAACCATAAAGAAGTTGCCAACCATCAAATCCGTTGCCCAGGCACTTAGCAAATCCGAAAGGCAATCAAATACATAATAGGCTTCAGTACCTTCCCGGCTGATTATGGCGTGAACCTGCGTAGAGAAACTTTCGAAACCACCTTTTGCATCGAGCTGGTATATTGTCACATCCAGCTGATTTTCGATAAGGGGTTTATGCTGGGCAAACCTCATATAAATAATGTTTCGTTTATACTCCAAGGCTTTTTTTATATATGGCCTGACAAAGTGACTATAGTCTTCGATACTATCGACCTGCCAAACGACATTGTCACCCTTTTTCAAATCGCAAATTATCTTATCTAAACCTTTAAGGCCTGTACTTGCCCAAGCTGTCATAAGTCAACCTCTCTTTTTATAGTATCTTCCGCAATCGATACCTAACTCTTTGACTTTATATCGCATGATCCTTGCTGTAGTTTTTAGGTCTCGGGCCGTTGCTGCCAGATTGCCGTTGCAGCGTTTAAGTGCATCTATAATCAGATCACGTTCAAACAAATTGATTCTTTCCTTTAGCGAACCGGTGCCGACCGTACCTGTTGCATCCGAGGTCTGCAAAGTTGGGGGCAGGTGATGCCCGTGGATAACGCCGTCACTGCTTAGAAGTACCGCTCTTTCGATACAGTTTTCAAGCTCGCGTACATTCCCCGGCCAATGGTACGAAACCATCATATTGATTGCCGGCGTACTGATTCGCCGAATGTCTTTGTTCATTTTTTTTGAGTATTGCTCTGCAAAGAAATCAGCTAACAGCAAGATGTCATCCTTACGGTCACGTAATGGTGGCAGAAGGATTGGAAACACATTTATTCTATAATAAAGGTCCTGTCTGAAACTACCTTGATCTACCGCTTTTTCCAAGTCGCGGTTTGTAGCTGTGATAATCCTGGCATTTGTTTTTAAGGTGCGATTGCTGCCAACTCGTTGGAATTCTTTTTCCTGAAGAACACGAAGCAGCTTTACCTGGGTGGCGTAGGAAAAGTCACCTATTTCATCAAGAAATATGGTGCCGTTGTTTGCTTCTTCGAGCCGACCCTTACGAGCTTGTATAGCCCCGGTAAAAGCACCTTTTTCATGGCCGAATAACTCGCTTTCAAGCAGGTTTTCGTTCAGGGCGGCACAATTAATCTTTACGAAAGGCCCATCACTCTTTGGGCTGGAAAAATGGATGGCGTGGGCAACCAATTCTTTGCCTGTGCCGGATTCACCGCGTATAAGCACTGTTGTATCGGTAGCCGCAACCTGGTGGATTTGATGATAGACGTCACGCATAGCATTAGAATTGCCGATTATATTTTCGGGACGAAATTTTCCCTCCAGTTCATGACGTAATCGTAAATTTTCATCTTCGAGTTGTTGACGCCCCATTGCAGCTTCCCGACGAGCTCTTAAATCGTTTGCTATCATGCTTGCTACAATACTGAGTATCCTCATTTCCTCATCCAGCGAGGCTGTTTCTTCAAAGGGCCGGTCAACTGAAATCGTTCCAATCACATCTTTGTCAATAGAAATGGGAGCACAAATAAAACTTAAATCCTGCTTCGTAACGTTCCACCTTTCGAAGCGATTCAAGAACAGCGGTTCCTGTGAGACTTTTGGCACAATCATTGGCTTACCGGTCTGCATAACCCTGCCTGTTACACCTTCTCCGATCCGATATGTAATTTTTCGGCTCTGCTCTTGCGAAAGATCGTGAGCGGCTTCTATTTTAATTTCATTGCCATCCAGCGAAAGAAGCGTAATTGTGCCTCTGGCTAGTCCAAGGTCTTTATCCAGCATCTCCAAAACAGCGGCAAGGGCTTTCTGCTGGCGTGTGCCGGCAGCTAATATCTGGCTAACCTTATAGAGAGTTTCAAGCTGTGGCGCGGGGCTTACGGTATATGTCGCAGCACCTTGCAAAAATGTAGTTTTTTCACCCATTTCAAAATTCCTCGTCATTTACTAATACGACATAATTGTAACATGACATGATAGCTTTGTAAAATATTTTTTATAATAAAAATCATAAGCAAAAAACAAATTATCATAACACTTTCAATTTCAAGATGTTATTGCAATTTGCGAACAAGGGGCCTTTGTGAAAATAAATCTGAACATATAGGTTTTTTATCCAAAAGCAAGGAACAAATATGTCATACTTTTGCAGTAAGTTACAAAATTGTCACTTTACGCCCGCCGTCCCATAACCAGAAAGGCTGCGTATAACCATGTATGATAAAGACTTACAGCTTAATTACTGCTTTGGCATAGCGATTGCGTTACATACTAAGACGAAAAAAGGAGAATTTTGTATGAGCAAACTATGGGCTTTGATTTTAATTGTGTTGTGTTTGTCTGCCGCGAATGTTTTTGGCGAATCTGATACGACACAATTACAGCAGACGGCAATCACTGCTCCTGCGCCGCTAAAAGTTGATACAGGCGATACTGCATGGGTATTGATATCCGCTGCGCTTGTGATGCTTATGACGCCGGGTCTGGCGTTTTTTTATGGCGGTTTGGTAAGACGCAAAAATTACCTCAGCGTACTTATGCAATGCTTCATAGCTTTGGCTGTTCTGAGCATTCAATGGGTATTATTTGGTTATAGCCTTGCTTTTGGGCCAGGAAAAGGATTTTGGGGCGGATTGCAATGGTTCGGATTAAACGGTGTGGGTCATGAGCCGTATTCGGCTTATGCTGCCACGATTCCGCATAACGCATTTATGATTTTCCAGGCGATGTTTGCTGTAATAACACCCGCACTGATTATTGGGGCATTCGCCGAAAGGATGAAGTTTTCATCGTTCCTGATTTTTATACTGCTCTGGGCAACATTTGTATATGATCCAATCGCTCACTGGGTCTGGGGAGCCGGCGGCTGGCTGAAAAACCTTGGGGCACTGGATTTCGCCGGCGGAACGGTGGTGCATATTAATGCTGGTATTGCCGCGTTAGTAACGGCGATAGTAGTTGGCAAAAGGAAGTGTTATGAAAAGTATCCGACTGCACCACATAATCTGCCGTTCAGCGTGCTGGGGGCCGCGTTATTATGGTTTGGCTGGTTTGGGTTTAATGCCGGGAGTGCTTTGGGCGCCAATGGCCTGGCAGCAAACGCTTTTATTGTAACCAACACAGCCGCATCTGCAGCGGCGATATGCTGGGCGTTGCTGGACTGGTTATTTAACGGCAAACCCACAATGCTCGGTACTATAAGCGGTGCAGTAGCAGGATTAGTGGCTATTACACCTGCGGCAGGTTTTGTTGGGATAGGTTCAGCGATAGCGATAGGTTTGCTCGTAAGCGTATTTTGTTTTCTTGCGGTGGGGTTTGTAAAGCACAGGTTTGGTTACGATGATTCTCTGGATGCTTTTGGCATTCACGGTATAGGTGGTATCTTTGGAGCTTTAGCAACAGGATTGTTCGCTTCCAAGGTAATCAATGCTACCGGCGCAGACGGCCTGTTCTTTGGAAATGCTCGGCAATTTATGATACAGCTTATCGCTGTGGCTGTGACAGTAGTGTATGCGTTTATCGTTACGCTGATTATCTACAAATTGGTGGATATATTCGTCGGTGTGCGGGTTGCCGAAGAAGAAGAGGCGATCGGGCTCGACCTTACCCAGCACAATGAACGGGCTTATACAATGCTGGAATAATGAAGAGAGGATATTTTTATGAAGTTAATAATCGCCATAATTCAACCACACAGGCTCGAATGTGTCAAAGAAGAGCTTTATAAGGCCGAGGTTAATCTCATTACGGTCAATGAAGTGCTTGGCCACGGCAGACAAAAGGGAGTTACCGAAATCTATCGTGGAATGAAAGAGACGGGCAATCTTTTAAGAAAGATTCGGATTGAAATCGCGGTCAATGACAATTTTGTCGAGCCGACGATAGCCGCCATTACAAAAGGCGCCCAGACAGGCGAAACAGGTGACGGGAAAATCTTTATTCTTCCATTGGAAGAATGTGTTCGTATTCGTACAAGTGAAAGAGGTAGTGAGGCGATTGGTTAGACGCGGAATAGTTAATGTGCGATTGTGCACTTTTTCTCGTGTATTGTTTATACTCAATAATAAATCAGGAGAAACAAGATGGATAAACATTGTCAGTCAGTAACAGAAATGTTTGGATCGAATGTTTTTAATGACTCGGTGATGCGAGAACGTTTACCAAGGGACGTTTACAAGTCTATAAGAAAGACGATTGAGGGCCATGAGCCGCTTGACCCTGCATTGGCTAACGTGATTGCTAACGCGATGAAAGACTGGGCCATTGAAAAAGGCGCTACGCATTATTGCCATTGGTTCCAACCGATGACGGGTCTTACGGCTGAGAAGCACGACTCTTTTATTTCGCCTACATCTGATGGCAGAACGATGATGGAGTTCAGCGGTAAAGAGCTTTGCCAGGGAGAACCGGACGCTTCATCGTTTCCATCAGGCGGCTTGAGAGCGACCTTCGAGGCCCGGGGCTATACTGCATGGGATTGTACTTCACCGGTCTTTATCAAGGAGGATGGGAAAAATATTACGCTCTATATTCCAAGTGCGTTTTGTTCATATACCGGCCTGGCACTTGATAAGAAAACGCCTTTGTTGAGATCGATGGATGCTTTGAACAAACAGGCAACCAGGATACTTTCTGTCCTTGGCAATAAAACCTCAAGGCATGTAACGGCCACGCTTGGGCCGGAGCAGGAATATTTTCTTGTGGACCGGTCATACTATAAGAAGCGCCTGGACCTTATTTTGACAGGCAGGACTCTCTTTGGTGCGGCTTCGCCAAGGGGCCAGGAGATGGATGATCATTATTTTGGAACGCTTCATGAGCGAGTGGCTTCATTTATGCATGAGGTTAATGTGGAGCTTTGGAAGCTTGGAGTTTCTGCCAAGACACAACATAATGAAGTTGCCCCAGGCCAGTATGAGCTGGCATCGGTATTTACTACTGTGAATGTTGCTACAGACCATAATCAGTTGGCTATGGAGGTGCTCCAAAAGGTAGCGAATCGTCATGATTTTGTATGTTTGCTGCATGAAAAGCCGTTTGTCGGCATCAATGGATCAGGCAAACACAATAACTGGAGTATGGCGACCGATGATGGCATTAATCTGCTTGATCCGGGCAAGACTCCGCATGACAATATGGTGTTTCTGGTAATGCTTTTTGCCATTGTGCGTGCGATCGACAAATACGCAAAATTGTTGCGGGCAAGTGTTGCTAACGTCGGAAACGAGCATCGTCTTGGCGCTAATGAAGCACCGCCGGCTATCGTTTCGATATCCCTTGGTGAACAATTGACTGATATTTTCAATCAACTGGCCAATGGCGGTGCAACCAGCTCCAAACAAGGCGGTGAGCTAAAGTTGGGTGTTTCCACCTTGCCGCCATTACCCAAAGACTGCACAGACCGTAATCGAACGTCACCGTTTGCGTTTACCGGAAATAAATTCGAGTTCCGTATGGTCGGTTCGACCCAGTCAACAGCGGGTCCGACCTTTGTGTTCAATACGATTGTTGCAGACGTTTTAGCTGAGATTGCTGATGAGTTGGAAAAAGCCAAGGATGTTAAAAGCGGCGCGCAAAAAATTCTGCAAAAAATAGCTAATGATCACAGTCGCATAATCTTCAACGGAAACAACTATACCGATGATTGGGTTGCCGAGGCCAAGAAGCGAGGATTACCGAACATTAGCTCAACAGTTGATTCACTTACTACTATTATGAATGAGGAAAATGTCGGTGTTTTCGAGAGACAAGGAGTATTAAGCAGGGCTGAATTGCATGCACGTACAGAGATTTTGTTCGAGGCCTACAGTATGCAGATAAACATCGAGGCCCTCACAATGCTGAATATCGCCAAGCGTCAGATTCTACCCGCGACTGTCAAATATTCCAGTTGCCTGGCAGATGCCATTAATGCTATGGGTTCAGCGGGTATCGATGCTGTAACACAAAAAGCTATGCTTGAAAAGGTGTCTGGATTGGTCAGTTCCACTGACAAAGCTCTCAAGAACCTCGAAGCGGTTGTCGAACAATGTGCAAAAATAAAGGATGTTTCAGGTAAAGCCCAATTGTGCCGGGACAAGATAATTCCCGCCATGTGTGAATTGAGGCGGTTTGCCGATGAGCTTGAAATGAATGTTGATGCAGACTTGTGGCCGTTGCCAACTTATGCGGAAATGCTGTTTCTTAAATAATGAGTTAAGAACCCGTAGTAAAATTGAACTATATTTTTATCATAGGAGCAAGACATGATTAGTAAAGAAGAACCTATAAGTCAAAGTCTTTACAGTTTTCAGGCTGCACTGAAAGAAAGTGGCCAAACATTGGGTGATTATATCCGCCAGAATTATATGGCAAAGTGGCAGGGTGATGCCTTATATAACGCTTCAGCCATAAGAACCACTTTTGTTAACGCCATGCACAATTTCCTCACGGATTACGGACTTTTTAACTTAGAAAAGGTGTCAATGAGCCCGGTGACCGATCCGCTTGCCCATGATGTGGAACACGTTCCAACTATTGCTTACAAAGGTCATGATTACAAGGCCACGCATTCGATGATATACTCAAAGTTCCTGGCCTGTCTAAACCCGAAGTTTAAGGGTATATTTGTGGACTCACCAAATATCCGCCTGGAAATTGAAAGCCCCACAGGTACTCAGCGTGGGAAATACCTGGCTGATTTTTCGCAGATGGATATCGAACTGCGACGTAACCGGGGTATTACACTCGACGAGTATCTGAACAATACCAAAAAAGTAAAAGATGTTCTTAAAAAGGATACTGAAAGGGCACTTACCTTTTTCGAAGAACTCGTTATCCACGCCATCAGTGCTGTAGCCGATAAAAATGAGGAAAACTTAAAAGCCCTTGGTGTTGCACTAGAAGTACCCAAGTCGCCTTTCCCACGATTTAGAAGAGATGAAGCTGTAGCGAAATATGGGGCCTCTAGTTTTGAGTCTAAACTGGGACAAAAGGCCGATTCGCAGTTTTTCTGGGTTACTGGTCTTATGAGAGAAAACTATGATCTGATTTACCCTTATTTGAAGCCGGATGGTTCTAAAATACCCATTGCCAGTTTTACTTCAGATATGATTTACAATTATGACATCTGTGCTCAGTCTATTCAGCGTGACACAGGTAAGTATGGTGATACTTATGAAGTATTATCAGGGGCTATAAGAGAATGGCTCTATGAACCGATTATCGAACGTCTGATCGACAACAAGGTAATCTCTGTACGCCCTGAATTGGTCAATGGCGAACTGGAAAATATAAATGAACTTGGTGGTTATGGCCCATTTTTGATGGCGATAGCACAGAAAAACAAGAATGGGGAATCCGTTTTTCCTGACACTTTTGGCGGTGGCATTGGGATAGAGCGCACTCTGTTCGCATTGACTAAAGGCAAATATATTGAAAAGGTGGAGGATGTTACCTTCTTTGGGAAGAATCCGGATTCTCATCCAATTTTCCTTTATTAAGAGGCTGAAGTAAATGGTATGTGCGGAATAGCCGGTATTTGTCATATAAACGGCCCGGAGGGCATTTCATCGGATACCCTTAAGGATATGATAGGTGTCCTTTGCCACCGGGGACCGGATGAAGTCGGGATTTACCTCGACAACCATGTTGGACTGGGTCACGCTCGGTTGAGCATTATCGACCTCTCGTCCGGTACTCAACCCATACACAATGAAGACAAAACCATCTGGATCATCTACAACGGAGAAGTTTTTAACTACCCTGAATTAAAGCAGGCTCTGTTGCAGAAAGGTCACCGTTTTTATACAACCTCTGATACCGAGGTGATACTCCATCTTTATGAAGAAGAAGGGCCAAATTGTTTAGCTCAGTTGAACGGTCAATTTGCCATAGCGATTTGGGATACGAAAGAAAAGGAACTGTTTTTGGCACGGGATCGAGTTGGTATTCTGCCGTTGCATTACACGATTCTTAACAATACCTTGATCTTTGCATCTGAAATTAAGTCGATTTTTATGAACAAAAACGTTGCTCGAAAAATCGATCCGGTGGCAATGGACCAAATCTTTACGTTCTGGACAACCTTGACGCCAAGAACGGTCTTCAAGGACATATATGAATTACCACCAGGCCATTATCTGAAAATATCGAACGGCAAGACCACAGTCAGAAAATATTGGGATATTCCTTTGTATCCACCTGAAGAACAGTTGGACCTGGCTCCGGTAGAAATCTGCCGGCAAATCCAGGAACTGTTGCAGGATTCAATTAGGATTCGTCTGCGGGCTGATGTGCCGGTGGGTTGCTACCTCAGTGGTGGGCTTGATTCGTCGGGAATTACTACTTTGGTCATGAAAAATTTTAATAGTGATGTCAGGACTTTCGGGATACGTTTTGAACAAGACGGTTTTGATGAAGGTGAGCATCAAAATCGAATGGTGTCATTCCTCGGATCTAACCACACAGAGATTCAGGCGACAAATGACAAAATCGGTGTTTCACTTCCTGAGTGTCTATGGCACTGTGAAAAACCCCTGTTAAGAACCGCACCGATACCATTGTTTTTGCTCTCCGATATTGTGCACCAGAGCGGTCTTAAGGTGGTGCTTACAGGTGAGGGAGCAGACGAGGTCTTTGGCGGCTACAACATCTTTCGGGAAGCCAAGGTCAGGCGGTTCTGGGCGAAGTATCCTGACTCGCAGAGCCGGCCTGTGCTGATCGGTCGGCTTTATCCTTACATATTTAAGGATCCCAGGCTCCAGCGTACACTACAGTCGTTCTTTGCCAGGGGCCTTGACAAAACGGATGATCCGATCTTTTCGCACTTCATCAGATGGGAAAATACCAGCAGGCTTAAAACATTCTTTTCAGCCGACCTTGGCAGTGCGATAGGGACATACTGTGGATACGAGCAGGTCAGACAAAACCTTCCAAAAGCTTATGATCGAGCAGACAATCTCTCTAAGGCCCAATATCTGGAAACGGCGATCTTCTTAAGCAACTACCTTCTTTCTTCACAGGGCGACCGGGTGGCTATGGCCCATTCGCTAGAGATAAGGCTCCCATATCTGGACCCTCGTGTCATGGATTTTATGGGGCGAGTGCCTGCCAAATGGAAGATTATCGGATTGAATGAGAAGCATATCCTAAAAAAATCTTTCCAGGGAATTTTGCCTGACGAGATAACTACGCGGCCAAAACATCCTTATCGTGCACCGATCAAACAAAGTCTGTTGAATGAAAAAACGACCGAATATACGCAGGAGATGTTGTCAGTGAAATCATTAAATAGGGCAGGTCTGTTTGATACCGGTAAAGTTACAAGGCTATTGCAAAAACTTCAAACGTGCAGTAGTTCCAGTGAGATCGACAGCATGGCCCTTGTTGGTATTTTGTCCTCTCAGCTCGTTCATCATCAGTTTGTAGAAAGCTTTCCCTCAAAGCTTGAATATCCTGTTTGTCCTGATTATACCGTGGATCGAAGATCAGAGATCCTAAAATCTGCCGCAAATTGAAGGTCAACAATCGGAAACAATGAAAAGTGAACCTATGCTATAACAGCTAATATCGCCGCGAAAAGGTCACCCGGCATATTGGAGTTGTACAAGATGACAGATGTCCCTAAAAGTCAGGGTCTGTATGAGGCTCGGCGAGAGCACGACGGCTGCGGGATTGGTGCAGTTGTAAATGTTAACGGCGGGCGTAGCCACTCTATTATCGAGTACGGCAAGGAAATACTGGTTAATCTGCATCATCGTGGAGCAGCCGGCGCCGATGAGGTTACAGGTGACGGGGCTGGAATTTTATTCCAGATCCCACACGAGTTCTTTCAAGCTGAATGTGCGAGCTTGGGTTTTTCTCTGCCGCCAGCTTCTAAATATGGTGTGGGGATGGTATTTGGCTCGCAGGAAAAAAGTCTTCGCGAAAAACATGAGCGGATACTTGAGGATTCGATTGCTCATTACGGTTTGGAACTATTGGGCTGGCGGAATGTGCCTGCTTCAAATGATTGCCTGGGCAAAATTGCTCTTGAGGCTGAACCGGCTATAAAACAGATATTTGTGGATGGGGCAGGATTGGAAGATGAACTGCTGGAACTACGATTATATCTGGCCCGTAAACGGGCGGAAAAGCTTGTCAGGAAACAATTTGGCCAGGAAGGCAATGTCTTCTATGTGTCATCATTGTCCTGTCGGACCATCTGTTACAAGGGAATGTTTATGGCTTGGCAATTGTTTGCCTATTATCCCGACCTTGCGGATGAACGCCTGATTTCTGCCCTTGCCATCGTCCATCAGCGGTACAGCACTAATACATTCCCAAGCTGGCAACTGGCTCAGCCGCTACGGTGCGTAGCTCATAACGGAGAGATAAACACACTCAGCGGTAATCGAAACTGGACGCAGGCTCG
>Ga0315290_10000063_pt1 | contig 58954 bp, 58 predicted proteins | sample YL17G12_0_MG_FD_203627 | JGI IMG/M metagenome (GOLD analysis project Ga0315290, IMG submission 203627) | Sediment microbial communities from Yellowstone Lake, YNP, Wyoming, USA - YL17G12_0 | ecosystem: Environmental > Aquatic > Freshwater > Lake > Sediment | place: USA: Wyoming | collected... | reverse complement strand
AAGCGCAGCCGGGCCGGTGGCCCGGCGAGCATTTGCAACGACGAGTGGGCCTGTTTGGGGGGCTTACCCGAAGGGCCGGGGTGGCCAAGGGCGCTGGCGGGCGTTGCGCTGCTTGCCCGGGCGCAGGCCCGGGCTGCGCATCGCGCCTACTCCAGCGCCCTTGGCCACCCCGGCGCGGGCGCAGGGGATTGCCTCTCAGCCTCTAAGACGGCGGCAGCAGTGGCACCACCAAGACCAGACCGGAACCGGCGCGGCCAAGCCTTGCGCCCGCATCACGGACTGATGTTGCTGAAGGGTGGAGACGCACTTTTCCCGGCGCTGGTGCAGGCCATCGACGCTGCAGAAGATGAGGTGCTGCTCGAGACCTATATCTTCGACTTTGCGCACTCCGTGATCACGGTGGCGCAGGCCCTGGAGCGCGCTGCGGCGCGTGGCGTCAAGGTCTGTGTGGTTGTCGACGGCGTCGGCACCGGCGATGTGCCGCCGCTGTGGCAGCAGCGCTGGGCCGCTGCCGGCGTGCGCTGGCGAATCTTCAACCCGGCCCGAGGCTGGCGTCTGCTGATGCCGCGGCGGTGGCGACGCCTGCACCGCAAGCTGTGCGTGGTCGATGGCAAGGTCGCGTTTTGCGGCGGCATCAACCTGCTCGACGACCGCTTCGATCCGAACCACGGTGTGTTGACGCAGCCGCGGCTGGATTTTGCCGTGCGCGTGATCGGTCCATTGGTGGCCGACATGCATGACACCATGACGCGCTTGTGGTGGCGGCTGCAGCTGGCTCGAGAAACGCGGAAAGCCGATTTCGAGGGCGCGCTTCACGCTGCGCGCGAAGCGGCAGCGGCGGGTGTCGACATGGCCGATAGCCACAGCGACAGCTCGGCGTTGTGGAGTGTGTCGCAGATGCCCGGTGGCGACGAGACGGGGCGGGATCCGCTCGCAGCTCTGGTATTGCGCGACAACGTACGCTTTCGGCGTCGTATCGAAGGCACGTACCGCATCGCCATCGCCCAGGCGCAAAGCGAGATTCTGATCGCGAGTGCCTATTTCGTTCCTGGTGTGCAGCTCCAGCGCTCGTTGTTGCGCGCGGCGCGGCGCGGCGTGCGCATCACGTTGCTGTTGCAGGGGCGCTATGAATACTTCATGCAGCACCACGCCAGCCGCGCGGTCTACGGCGTGCTGCTGGAGGCCGGAATCACGATCTATGAATACGCGCCGAGTTTTCTGCACGCCAAGGTTGCCGTGATGGACGCCCCTGGTGCGGCACTCGCGACGGTCGGGTCGTCGAACCTGGATCCACTGAGTTTGCTGCTGGCGCGCGAGGCAAACGTGTTCGTGCGCGACGATGCCTTCGCCGCCGAGTTGCGGGCCCATCTGCTGAGTGCCATCGAAGACGGGCATCGTGTCGAGCTGCAAGCGCATCTGCGGCGGCCGCGCCTGATGCGCCTGCTGAACTGGGTTGCCTACGCGCTGATGCGCATCGCCATCTTCGTCATCGGGAAACGTTACTGATCGAGGTCGGGCGGCCGGCACAGCGCGGCGAGCGGGACGATCCACCGGAGTCGATCACCTCGAATCACGATGACGCAGCGGCCGCGGAACTTCTGCTGCAGTCGCCGTTCGTCCGAGGACCGCGCAGGTTGCGGTGGCCAACAGCGGGCGACGCGAAACCGTCAGTCGTCCTGCGACTTGACGAACGAGCGCAATTGCATCGCCATCCGCGCCAGCGAGGGTTGGTGCACGTACATCATGTGGCCAGCTTCGAAATAGTTGACGCTGATGTTCGCCGCCTGCGCATCGCGCAGGCCGAGGTGGCTCAGCGTGTAGTCGGCTGCGGCGTGCGGCGTGGCCAGATCGTAGAAGCCGCTCGCGACGTAGACACGCATGTGCGGATTGGCCTGCATCGCGCGCCTCAGGCTGGCACCGACGTTCACATACTTGTTCTCGAAGTCTTTCCACTTCCACTTCTGCCACAGTGGCGCATGCACCACATACGGGGCGTCGCTTTCGAACTTCAACGTTGTGCGCAGCAGCCGGTTGATGCCAGCGGCGTAAGCGCCCGCCAGATTGCTCATCGCGGCGTCAGCCTCAGGCTGCTCGCCGGCGTCGTCGCGGTCCTGCCCCAGGAAGCGTGAATCCAAGCGGCCGACGGTCTGGCCGCGTTGACGCAGCAACTCCTTGCAAAAACGCGCGTCGAGCGGGCGCAGATCGCAGCGCAGCACATAGTCGATTCCCAGGCCGGTGAAACGCGCCACTTGCGAAGCGATGCGCTCGCGCTCGGCGGGTGAGAGCCGCGAGCCCTGCATCAGCGCCAGGCTGTATTCGGCGTTCGCAAAGGTTTCCGCCGCGGCAATCACCTCACGCAAGGCCTTGCGTTGCATGTCGGGTGGCAACGCGCGGTGGTACCAGGCGGTTGCCGTGTAACTCGGCAAGAACAAGGCGTAGGGCAGGTCGTTGCCATGATCGAAGCTGAGCGTTTGCATGTCGACCGCCAGCGATACCAGCATCACGCCGTTCAGGTAAACGTCATGCTTTTCCTGCAGATGCTGCGACAGACCGGCGGCGCGCGTCGTGCCGTAACTCTCGCCGATCAGATATTTCGGGCTGCCCCAGCGTTCGTAACGCGTCAGGTAAAGGCGGATGAATTCGCTGACGGAATCGAGGTCGCGCTGGTACTCGTGGAATTCGGTGAGCTTGTCGTTGTCAAGCATGCGCGAATGGCCGGTGCCGACCGGATCGACGAACACCAGGTCGCTGTGCGTGAGCAAGGTGTGTTCGTTGTCGCGCAACCCGTAGGGTGGTGGCGGTGCAAGGCCGGTGGCATCGGTCGCAACCACCTGCGGACCGAGCAGTCCCAAGTGCAGCCACACACTGCTCGAACCCGGGCCGCCGTTGAAGGCGAAGGTCAGAGCGCGCGACTCCCGCGGCTCGCTGCCCTTGAGCGTGTAGGCGACGAAGAAGAACGCGGCACGCGCTTTGGCAGGTGCTTTCGCGACCTCAGTTGCGCCGTCGGGCTTGGCGTTCGACTCATCGTCGTACAGCCGCAGCAACAGCGTACCGCAAGTGGCGGTGTATTCGAGAGTGCGGCCCGCAACCACCAGACTGTGTTCGGTGCTGACGATTTGTTCGCGCGCTTCTTCCGGCAGTGCGGATGCTGGTGGATTGACGGCAGGCTCGGACATGTGCGGTTGTGGTCGTGGAAAGTGTGGTCGATGATGTGGCCAAACGCACCCTTACTCTAACGCAATGATGCCCAACGCCCCCTGCTGCTTTCCCGTGTTGGCGGGAATCGATTTCACGAGCCGGCCACGGCCGGCCAAACCCATCACGCTGGCATTGGGGCGCAGCGTTGCCGGAGGTGTGGCCCTGCAGGAGATGCAACTCTTGCCCCACTTTGCGGCCCTGGCTGCCTGGTTGCGCAGCCCGGGCCCCTGGCTGGGGGCCTTCGACTTTCCCTTTGGTCTGCCGCGCGAACTGATCGTGCACCTGGGTTGGCCCTTGGTCTGGCCCGATCTCATTGCCCACTATGCCTGCCTGCCACGGGAGCAGATTCGTTCGACGTTTCAGGCCTTCTGCGACTCCCGGCCGAGTGGCAGAAAGTTCGCGCACCGCGCCTGCGACGGGCCGGCCGGATCGTCGCCGTCGATGAAGTGGGTGAATCCGCCCGTGGCGTTCATGCTGCACGCCGGGGCGCCGCTGTTGCTTGCCTCTGGCGTACACCTGCCCGGCTTGCATCAGGGCGACCGCAGTCGCGTCGCGTTGGAAGGCTACCCGGGGCTGTTGGCGCGTGAACTGATCGGTGCCCAGTCGTACAAGAGCGACGCCAAGGCGCACCAGGATGAACCGAGGCGCGAAGCGCGCCGGCGCATGATCGACGCCCTCGAGCAGGGCCGCACCCGCCTGGCCCTGCGCCTGGTGCTGAGCCCTGCGCAACGTGACGCGTTGATCGCCGACGCCAGCGCCGACGCGCTCGATGCGGTGTTGTGCATGGTGCAGGCGGCGTGGTCGGCGAGCCGACCCAACTACGGTTTGCCCGAGGGCGTGGACCCGTTGGAGGGCTGGATCGCCACTGCAACTTGAGGCTCAGGGCGAATGCGTCAGCTTTTCCCAACGCGCGATGAATTCGCGTTGCTCGCGTGTTTCCGGTGAATGCGGCGCGGACGCGCGTTTGGCCACGACTTGCCACTTCGCGCGAATCAGGTCCAGGGCTTGCTGCGCGGTAAGGCCCTGTTCGACGAGCAGGCAACCGGCCACGGTTGCAGTGCGGCCGATGCCGGCCCGACAATGCAGGTACACGTTGGCGCCGGCGAGCAGTTGCGCGTCAATGGCCTGAAGCGTCGCGCGCATGCCACGCACCGAAGGCACACCGAAGTCAGCGACGGCGAAACGCGAGGTGCGTGCGTCGACCCCGCGCGCCGCCGCGGCCTGAGCCAGGGCCGCGGCGTAAGGCGGCAAGGCTTCGCCCTCATGCGTGAGGTCGAAGCAGTGCGTGATGCCCGCCTCAAGCAGCGATTGCAGACGCTGCTGCATCAGACGCGGATCGTCGGCGCCCGGGTACTCTCCCGCAAGGATTCGGCCGGAGACCAACCAATAGCAGTTTGCATGCGGTCGCGGCAGCGAATCGCCAGCGGCGCGGATCAGCGAGTCATCGAAGCGGGTGTGCACGCCGCAATTCGCACCGGGTGTGTCGCAGCGTCTCGGTGGCGCGCCTCAATGCGCAAGGATCTTCGAGAGGAAATCGCGCGTGCGATCGCTCTTCGGATGGTGGAAGAACTCTTCCGGCGTGTTCTCTTCGATGATCTGACCCTCGTCCATGAAGATGACCCGGTCCGCCACCGAGCGCGCAAAGCCCATCTCGTGCGTCACGCACAACATCGTGATGCCCTGGCCGGCGAGTTCTTTCATCGTGTCGAGCACTTCGTTGATCATCTCCGGGTCGAGCGCCGAGGTCGGCTCGTCGAACAGCATGATCTTGGGCGTCAGGCACAGCGCGCGCGCGATCGCGACGCGCTGCTGCTGACCGCCCGAGAGTTGCAGCGGGTATTTGGCGGCCTGCTCGACGATGCGCACCCGTTTCAGCTGTTGCATGGCACGCTCTTCAGCCTCTTTCTTCGGCAGCTTGCCGACCCACATCGGCGCCAGCGTCAGGTTTTCCAGGACGGTGAGATGCGGAAAGAGGTTGAACTGCTGAAACACCATGCCAACTTCGCGCCGGATAGCGTCGATCGCTTTCACGTCGTCGGTGAGTTCGACGCCGTCCACGATCAGGTGTCCGCTCTGGTGTTCCTCGAGCCGGTTGATGCATCGGATCAGCGTCGACTTGCCCGAACCTGACGGCCCGCAGATCACGATGCGCTCGCCGCGCGCCACATCGAGCTTGATGTCGCGCAACACGTGGAACTGGCCGTACCACTTGTTGACGCCGTCGAACTTGATGATCGGAGCTTCTTTGTCCATGGTCATTGCCTGCGCATGCCGGTATTGAGATAGGCCTCGACCCAGCGGCTGTAGCGCGACATCGCAAAGCAGAACACGAAATACACGCCGGCGACGAAAAGCTGGCCTTCGAGGAAGAACTTGCGCCACTCGGCGTCACCGAGCGCGAGCTGCAGCGCGCCGGTCAGGTCGTACAAGCTGACGATGGTGACGAGCGAGGTGTCTTTGAACGTGCTGATGAAGGTATTGACGATGGCCGGCACCACCAGCCGCAGTGCCTGCGGCAGCACAATCATGCGCGTCGCCTGCCAGTAGCTCAGGCCCAGCGACTGCGCCGCCTCGAGCTGGCCCTTCGGCAGGGCCTGCAAGCCGCCACGCACCACTTCGGCGAGGTAGGCCGCGGCAAACAGTGTCATGCCCGCGAGCACGCGCAGCAGCACGTCGATCGTCATGCCCTGCGGCATGAACAGCGGGAACATGAACGACGCCATGAACAGCACCGAGATCAAGGGCACGCCGCGAATCAACTCGACATAGAGCACGCAAATTGTGCGAATCGCCGGCAGCTTGGAGCTGCGCCCGAGCGCCACGAAGATGGCGAGCGGGAAGGCAACCGCCAGACTCACCACCGACAGCATCAGAGTCAGCGGAAAACCACCCCAGCGCGAAGTTTCGACCGGCGTCAGGCCGAATGTGCCACCGTGCATCAGCACCAGGAAGATCGCGAGCGCCGCGATCCACAAGCCGGCAAGCCACGCGCGCCAGAACAGGCGCAGACAACTCGCCACCAGCAGCGCGATCAGCATCGCGCAGGCGAGCAGGGGGCGCCATTGTTCAGCGTAAGGGTAGCGGCCGAACAGGATCAGGCGGCCTTTCTCGACAATCACGCCCCAGCAGGCGCCGACTTCCTGCGCCGCGCGGCAGGCCGTGTTGTCGGGCGCGAACACGGCGTTCACAGCGCTCCAGTTGAAGAACGGCGGTACCAGCCAGATCAGCACCAGCAGCGTAACGAGCGTCGCCAGGCTGTTCGCGTAGCCGTCAAACAGGCTGCGCTTGAGCCACGCGACCAGGCCCTGCGTGGCCACCGGGGCGGCACGCGGCGGGATCGGGCTGAAGACGGCGCCGCTCGATGCCATCAGCGTTCCTTGATGGATGCGCGTTTGTTGTACGCATTCATCGCCGCCGAAGTCAGCAGCGACAGCGTCAGGTAACACGCCATGACGAGCGCAATGCACTCGATCGCGCGGCCGGTCTGGTTCAGTGAGGTATTGGAGATCGACACCAGATCGGGGTAGCCCACGGCGACCGCGAGCGACGAATTCTTCGTCAGGTTCAGGTATTGGTTCGTCATCGGTGGAATGATGACGCGCAGCGCCTGCGGCAGTTGCACGAGTCGCAGCGCCTGGCCGCGCGACAGGCCGAGCGCCGCACTCGCTTCATGCTGACCAAAGGGCACCGAAAGAATGCCCGCGCGCACCACTTCGGCGATGTAGGCCGCCGTATAGACCGTCAGCCCAAGCAGCACCGTGAGGAATTCGGGAGTTACCGCGCCCCCACCGACGACATTGATCTCGGTCTTTTCCGGTAGGTCCAGCCCGCCCGGGGCGCCGCCGAGCACCCAGCCCAAAGCGGTGAGCAGGAACAGAATCGCCATTGCCGGCAGCAGCACCGGCAGAATGCGGCCCGTGGCCTCGCGCCGCAGGCGCGCAAACCGGCTCCAGCCCCAGCAGCCGAGCAGCCCGACGCACAAACCGATCAGAGTGCCGGCGTGGCCCGGGCTCCAGATCGGGTGCGGGAACTGCAATCCGTTCTTGCTGAAAAAGACGCCGGGCAGCGGCTGCAGCGCCTCTTCGATACTCGGCAGCCGCTCCGTCATCAGGAAGTACCAGATGAACAACTGCAGCAAAAGCGGCACGTTGCGGATCAGGTCGACATAGGCGCTGCTCAAGCTTCGCACCAGGAAGTTGCGCGACAAGCGCCCAATGCCCAGCAGCGTTCCCAGCAGTGTGGCCATCACGACGCCCAGGATCGCGACCCGAAACGTGTTCGACAGACCCACCAGGAAGGCCTTGCCGTAGCTCTCGGCCGAATCGAACGGGATCACGCTTTCGCCGATGCCGAAGCCCGCCGGCTGGGTGATGAAGTCGAAGCCGCTCTTGATGCCGCGCGCGCGCATGTTGCCAAGCGTGTTCGACAACAGGTAAGCCCCGGCGGCGGCGATCAACGTGATCGCGACCACCTGGTACAGCACACCCCGAAAGGCCTTGCTGCGCCAGTGAAAGCTGCGTTTCGCTGGGGGTGCGGCCACGGGGCGAAGCCTCTGGCGGGTGCGGTTCGGGTGGGCGCGCTTCAGCGCACTGGTGGCGCGTACATGAAACCGCCGTTGCTCCACAGATTGTTGGCGCCGCGCGGCAGCTTCAGCGCTGAATTCGGGCCGACGTTGCGCTCGAAGATTTCGCCATAGTTGCCCACTTCCTTGATGGCGCGGTAGGCCCAGTCCTTGTCCAGGCCGAGCAGCTTGCCGGTGTCTTCCGAGGTGCCCAGGATGCGCTGCACCACCGGGTCTTTGCTGTCGGCCTTCATCTGATCGACGTTGGCTTTGGTGATGCCGTACTCCTCAGCTTCGATCAATGCGAACACGACCCACTTGGCGATTGAGAAGAATTCGTCGTCGCCGCGCCGCACCGACGGGCCGAGTGGTTCTTTGGAGATCAAGTCAGGCAGGATCACATGGTCGTCGGGGTTTCCCGCTTCCTTGTTGCGCACTGAGGCGAGGCCCGAGGCATCTGTCGTGTAGGCTTGGCAGCGGCCGGAAAAGTAGGCTTTGTTGGTCGCTTCCTGGGTCTCGAAGACGACGGGCTTCATGTTCAGGCCGGCCGCCTTGGAGTAGTCGTTCAGGTTCTTTTCAGTCGTTGTTCCGGACTGCACGCACACGGTTGCGCCCTTGAGTTGCTTGGCCGAAGTGATCTTGCTCTTCTTCGTCACCATGAAACCCTGGCCGTCGTAGTACGTCGTGCCCGTGAAATGCAGGCCGAGCGACGCGTCGCGTGTCAGCGTCCAGGTCGTGTTGCGTGAAAGGATGTCGACTTCGCCCGACTGCAACGCCGCAAAACGCTGCGCCGCGTTCAGCGGCACCCATTTGATCTTGCTCGCGTCGCGCACGATCGTCGCGGCGATGGCCTTGCAAATGTCGACGTCCAGACCGGCCCAATTGCCCTGGCTGTCGGCGGCCGAGAACCCGGGCAGACTCGGATTGACGCCGCACACCAACTGGCCGCGGGCGGTGATTGCCTCCAGCGTCTTGCCGGCGTGCGCCGGCAATGAGGTCGCCAGCACGGCGGCGGCGCACAAACCGAACAGAGTGGATTTCGAGGCGGGGACTTGCATGATGAAGGGCTCCAGAGGCTGAATCGAAGAAACCACGGCGTCGACCCCGGCGCGCGTGAATGCGGGCAGTCTAGGCGGCCTGCCCGGCGCGGCGCATGCTCGATTTCCCTCGGGCTGTGGCGCCGCGGCATCGGGTGGTCCGCCGGGTACCATGCCCGCCGGAGGCCTCAATTTCGATCCAATGATCTGGTTCAACCGATTCTTCAGACATGGCGCCGCAGCCCGGCTCAGGGTTCACTTGCTCGCCGCGTGGAAACTCATGCGCCATCCGCAGACGCCTCGCGCGGCGAAGTGGGTCGCGTTCGCCGTGATTGCCTATGCCGTCAGCCCGATCGACCTGATCCCTGACTTCATCCCGGTGCTTGGCCTGCTCGATGATTTGTTGCTGTTGCCATTGGGCGTCGCGTTGGTGATCCGGCTCACGCCGGCCGCACTGTGGCAGGCCTGCCTGCTCGAGGCCGAAGCCTCGGCCGAGCGGCTGCCTCGCCTTTGGTGGGGAGCACTGCTGGTGCTCGCGGTCTGGCTGATCCTGTTCGCCCTGTTCCTCGCCTGGCTGCTCAAGCTGCTGGCGGCGGCATGAACTGGATCGGCGCACTTGTACTGCCGACCGCGCTTGCGCTGTTTGCAGCACAGGCCGGCGCGCAGCCACTGGGTGGCACCGTGACACTCGTGATCGACGGTGACACGTTGTGGATTCGGCCCGACAGCGGTGACGCAAACGCGCGCAAGCCGCGCGCGATTCGCCTGCGCGACATCGATGCGCCCGAGAGCTGCCAAGCCTGGGGCCCGCAGGCCAAGGCCGCGCTCGAAGCGCGTGTGCTGCATCGGCACGTGCGGCTTCGCGGCCACGCCACCGATAGCTTCCAGCGTCAGGTGGCCACGCTCTCGCTGGACGGCGAGGACATCGGTGCCTGGATGGTCGCCCAGGGCCACGCCTGGAACTCGGGCTATGGCCAGCAACCCGGTGCCTACGCGGCGCAGGAGATCTCTGCACGCATCGCCCGGCGCGGCCTGTTTGCGCAGGGCGATGCGCTCGAACCGCGCAAATTCCGCAGGCTGCACGGCCCGTGCCGTTAGATCGACCGCGACGTGCTGAGCGATCTACTTGCGCATCAAGGTGCTCTTGCCGAACAGACTTTCCACCAGGTCGACCGCGAGTTCGGCAGTGCGGTTGCGCAGGTCCAGCGCCGGGTTCAGCTCCATCACGTCAAGTGACGCCAGCAGCCCGGTGTCGGCGATCATCTCCATGCACAACTGTGCTTCGCGGTAGGTCGGCCCACCGCGCACCGTCGTGCCCACGCCGGGGGCGATGTCGGGGTCGAGGAAGTCGACGTCGAAGCTGACGTGCAGATGGGTCTGCGCGTCCATCGCCTCCAGCGCCAGTTGCATGGTGTGGCGCATGCCCATTTCGTCGATGTAGCGCATGTCGAAGACGTCCAGATCGGCTTCGTGAACCAGTCGCTTTTCTCCGTCATCGACGCTGCGGATGCCGATCTGGCGCAGCGCCTTGGCGTGCACCGCAGGCACGGCACCGCCGATCTCGATCAGCTCCTGGGGCCCCTTGCCGCACAGGCAGGCCACCGGCATGCCGTGCAGGTTGCCGCTGGGCGTGAGCAGGTGGGTGTTGAAGTCGGCGTGCGCGTCGAGCCATAGCACGCGCAGCGTCTTGTTTGTCTCCCGGCAATGGCGTGCCACCGCGCTGATCGAGCCGATCGCCAGGCAATGGTCGCCGCCCAGCAGAATCGGCAAGCTGCCGCGCTTCAGTTCGGCGTGGACGGCGTCGTGCACCGTCTGATTCCACTGCACCACTTGCGCCAGGTGACGATAGCCGTTGACCGGTTCTTGCCAGGGGTTGGGCGGGCCGGAAAGGTTGCCCAGATCGATCACGTCCAGGCCGCGGCGTGCCAGTACCGGCACGATGCCGGCCACGCGCAGTGCCTGCGGCCCCATGCTTGCGCCACGCACGCTGGCGCCGATGTCGGTGGGTGCGCCAAGCAGGCTGACTTTGCGCGTCATTCAAGCCTATCGTTGCACGAATATGCCGATCCACACCCCAGGCCCACGCCGTGGCCGCTTCGTGGCAACGGGGGATCGCCCATCTTCGGGCGGCCGTGCGCCGGGCTCATACCGCCACCGAAACCTCGGCGGTCTGCGGCTGCGGGAGATCGAAGCCGTACTCGGCTTCGAGGTGACTCCATGCCTCCTCGGCACTCTCGACGAAGTGGAACAGGTTGATATCGTCGGGGCTGATCATGCCGGTCTCGATGAGCAGATCGAAATTGATGAGGCGGGTCCAGAATTCGCGCCCGAACAGCAGGATCGGGCGGCGCCTGCATTTGCCGGTCTGGATCAGCGTCATCGTCTCGAACAGTTCGTCGAGCGTGCCGAAGCCCCCCGGGAAACACACCAGCGCGATGCTGCGCATCAGGAAATGCATCTTGCGCAGCGCGAAGTAATGAAACTGGAAACACAGCTCGGGCGTGATGTAGTCGTTGGGTGCTTGCTCCTGCGGCAGCACGATGTTCAGGCCGATGCTCTTGCCGCCGACTTCGAAGGCTCCCCTGTTGCCCGCTTCCATGATGCCCGGGCCGCCGCCGGTGACCACGTAAATCGGCGTCTCGTGTTCGCGTGAGCGCGTCGTCACCAGGGCCGAGAAGCGCTGCGCTTCGCCGTAGTAGCGCGACATCCGCATCTTCACCTCTGCCCGTTGCAGGGCACTCGGATTGGTGCCGGCTTGAGCTGAGGCCAGCTCGCGCGCCGCCACGTCCGGCGGCGCGATGCGCGAGCTGCCGAAAATGACGATGGTGGATTTGATGTCGTGCTCGAGCTGAACCATCTCGGGCTTGAGCAGTTCGAGTTGCATGCGCACCGGGCGCAATTCCTCGCGCAGCAGGAAGCTCTTGTCGGTGAACGCCAGGCGGTAGGCGCTCTCCGGTCCGGTGTAGCGCGAAGGAACCTCGAGGGTCTTCGCGTCTTGCTCGGCACTGGGGAAGTTGCGGGCGGTCAGCTCGGTGCGTTTGTCCATCTTCACAGCTTAAGCCATCGGCGCTGCATTGCGTGTGCCGCAGACAGTGCAAGAAGGACTGCGTTGCGTGCGGATTTCGGTCCACTCCATGTTTCGCGCATCGAGCATCAGCAAGCGCCCGGCGAGCGACGAACCGATTCCTGCCAGCAATTTGAGCGCTTCGGCCGCCTGCATCGTGCCGATGATGCCCACCAGCGGCGCGAATACGCCCATCGTCGCGCAGGAAGTTTCTTCGAACGCTGCTTCGGGCGGGAAGATACAGGCGTAGCAGGGGTGAACGCCGCTGCGCGTGTCGTACACCGAGATCTGGCCGTCGAACCCGATCGCGGCGCCCGACACCAGCGGTATGCGGCGCGCGACACACCCGGCGTTCACGGCCTGACGGGTCGCGAAATTGTCGCTGCAATCGAGCACCACATCGACATCGTGCAGCAGACTGTCCAGGCGCTGTGGGTCGGCACGCTCTTGCACGGGAGTGACCCGCACCTCAGGGTTGAGGGCAAGGATCGTCTGGGCTGCCGAGTTCGCCTTGGGCTGCCCCAGGCGCGCCAGGGTGTGGGCGATCTGGCGCTGCAAATTGGTCAGGTCCACGCTGTCGTGGTCGACGATCGTGATGCGCCCGACACCCGCGCTGCCCAGGTACAGCGCCACCGGCGAGCCCAGGCCGCCGGCGCCGACCACGAGGGCATGCGCCGCCAGCAGGCAGCGCTGGCCTTCGATGCCGAATTCATTCAGCAGAATATGCCGCGAATAACGCAACAATTGGTCGTCGTTCATGCGCCGAGGATAGCGAAACCATCAATGACGCAAAGACGCCCGCAGTTGCGGGCGTTCTTCGGCGGCTTGCTTGCGGCGTCAGTTCGTGGTGGCTTCGGCCTTGCGCTCGAAGGACGTCTTGCTCACCAGCACCGGCCTGCCTTTGAGGCGGTTCAGTGCCTGGGTCAGCTGAAAGTCTTCCGCGCTGCCGAATTCAGGCAGGGGCTTGGGCGCGGCCGCAGCACGTTTCGCGCTTTCGTCTTCGAGCTTCTTGCGCGCTTCTTCGCGCGCCTTGTCGCGGGCCTCGTCTTTCACCTCGGAGCCCTGGCCGCTTTGCAGGTGTTTTTCGAGGTCGGCCTCACGCACCCGAAGCGACGCGAACAAATTGCCTTCCGAGGTTTCGTCGAGCATCACGTCGGGAACGATTCCCTTGGCCTGGATTGATGCACCGCTCGGCGTGAAATAGCGCGCCGTCGTGATCTTCAGCGCGGTCTCGGGCGAGAGCTGGCGCACCGTCTGCACCGAGCCCTTGCCGAAGGTCTGTGCGCCCATGATCGTGGCGCGCTTGTGGTCTTGCAGCGCACCGGCGACGATTTCGCTGGCCGAAGCCGAACCTTCGTTGACGAGCACGATCAGCGGAACCTTCTTCACCGCCTCGGGTACCTTGCGCAGGGGGTCGCCACCGCCGCGCCGCACATAAAACTCCGGCGATGCCTTGAATGTGGCTTTCGAATCGGGGATTTGTCCGTTGGTTGAGACGACGACGGCGTCGCTGGGCAGAAACGCCGCCGAAATCGCCACCGAAGCCTCGAGCAGGCCGCCCGGGTCGTTGCGCAGGTCGAGCACCAGGCCTTTGAGGTTGGGCTCCTGCTTGTAGATTTCGTCAAGCTTGCGCACGAAGTCATCCACGGTGCGATCCTGGAACTGACTCACCCGCAGCCACGCATATCCCGGCTCGATGATCTTGGAGCGAACGCTCTGGGTGCGGATTTCTTCGCGCGCAATCGTCACCGGGAAGCTGCGGTTCTCCGACTTGCGAAACACGGTGAGAACGACCTTCGTGTTGGGCTCGCCGCGCATGCGCTTGACGGCCTGGTCCATGCTCAAGCCCTTCACGACCGTGTCGTCGATCTTGGTGATCAGGTCGCCGCTTTTCAGGCCAGCGCGAAACGCGGGCGAGCCTTCGATCGGCGAGACCACCTTGACCAAGCCGTCTTCCATGCCGATCTCGATCCCGACGCCGACGAACTTGCCGGTTGTGCCCTCTCGAAATTCCTTGAATGACTTCTTGTCGAAATACTGCGAATGCGGGTCCAGCCCGGCCACCATGCCGCCGATCGCGTCGGTGATCAGCTTCTTCTCGTCCACCGCCTCGACGTAGTCACTCTTCACCATGCCGAAGACGGCTGCAAGTTGTTGCAGTTCTTCGAGCGGAAGCTGGGCCACGGAACTGCGCGCAATCGCCTGCAATTGCATGCTGGCGAGCGCCCCGGCCACCGCGCCAACCGCAATCCACCCCGCGATCTTGAGTTTCCTGCCCATCGAATACCCCCCTGTGCCTGCCATTGAATTCGCTGAATCGTATGAAAAATTGCGCAGTCAGTATATTCCCGCGTCCCGCTTTCGAGCGGGGCCGCCGCGGGAAAGTTGCACGCCGTTGCACCCTTTCCGCCGTCACCCCCGATACCCGGGTGAGCCATCCGGTCCTCCGCCCGGGGTCAAGCCTGCCGGGCGAAGGTCACCACATGGTCGACCTGGGCGCGGATACCGATCCATTCGCCGACCTGGTGGTCGTGGTGCGACGGCACATGCGCCATCACGCGTTCACCGCTACCCAAGCGCAGTGTGTAGAGGAACTCCGAGCCGCGAAATGCCTTGCGTTCGATGCACGCCTTCACCGGCGCGGCATCGTCGTGAACGATGTCGTCGGCGCGCAGCAGCACGTCGCACAGACCCCCCTCGAAGGCTTCGGGCAGCGGGCACTCGAGCATGTCGCTCAGGTCGCCGATGGGCGTGCGTACGATGCTGCCGCCCGGCGCGGCGACGATCTGCGCATGCGCGAACACACCATGGCCGATGAAATCCGCGACAAAGCGTGTCGCCGGGCGGTGGTACAGGGTGTAGGCGTCGTCCCACTGTTCGAGCACGCCCTTGTTCATCACGCCGATCAGGTCGCCGATGGCGAACGCCTCGAATTGGTCGTGCGTGACGAACAGGGCCGTGATCTTCAAGCCCTTCAGGATTGCACGCAGCTCCTGGGCCAGACGTTCGCGCAGGTCGACATCAAGGCTGGAAAACGGTTCATCGAGGAGCAGCAGACGTGGCCGCGGCGCCAGAGCGCGCGCCAACGCGACACGCTGCTGCTGTCCGCCCGAAAGTTCATGCGGTGCGCGTTTTTCCGCATGCCCCAGGCCCACCAGGTCCAGCACCTCCCGGGTTCGGGCGCGCCGCTGCGCCGGCCCGAGGTGGGCAATGCCGAAAGCCACGTTCTGGGCCACGCTCAAGTGCGGGAACAGGGCGTAGTCCTGGAACACCATGCCGATCTGGCGCTCTTCAGGCGGCAGATGCAAGCCCAACGAAAAGTCGCCCAGCGCGGCGCCGTCGATGCTGACGCGCCCGGCGCACAGTCGCTCCAGGCCGGCAACAGCACGCAGCAGCGAGGTCTTGCCGCAGCCCGAAGGCCCGATCAGAACGCCGACTTCGCCGCATTGCAGTCCGAGCGACACCGCGTCAACCGCGGCGCGCGATGCGCTGGTGTCGTAGCGAACTTCAACGCGTTCGAGTTCGAGAAACATGCGCCTATGATACGGTCCCAATTACAAATCAGAAGCGTTCGCATCTGGTTTCCCCCTGCTTCTCCCTCCGAACAACATGTCGCGCCTGCTGATGCTTGCTGCGGTGCTGCTGGCGCTCCCGGTGCTCGCGGTATTGGGGGCATGGGTTGCCCTGGACGCTGCAGGGATCGAGGCGCTGCGCCATCAATGGCAAACCGTGTTGCCTCAGTACGCGCTGAACTCGTTGCTGCTGGCCTTGGCCGTCGGTCTGGGCGTGGCCGTGGTGGGGGGCGGGACGGCGCTGCTGGTCACCTTGTTCGACTTTCCGCTGCGGCGCACGTTTGAATGGGCCTTGTTGCTGCCGCTGGCGATGCCCGCCTATGTGTTGGCCTATGCAACGACCGACGCGCTCCAGTACAGCGGCGCCCTGCAGATGGCGCTGCGTGCCGCCACCGGCGCGACCGGCGCACTCTGGCCCGACGTGCGCAGCCTCTGGGGCGCGGCGCTGCTGTTCGTGTTTTGCCTGTACCCCTACGTCTACCTGCTGACGCGCGCTGCCCTCGTCGAACGCGCTGTACAGCTGATGGAAGCGGCACGTTTGCTCGGTGCCGGTACCTCGCGCCGGGTGCGCAAAGTGGCGCTGCCCCTGGCCCGCCCGGCGATCGCCGCCGGCGTTGCACTGGCGCTGATGGAAACGCTGGCCGACTACGGCGTGGGTTCGTACTACGGGCTGCAGACCTTCACCACCGGGATCTACAAAGCCTGGCTCGTCATGAACGATAGCAACGCGGCAGCCCAACTCGCCTCAACGCTGCTGTTTGTGATTGCCGTGTTGCTGTGGCTGGAGCGGCGCGCGCGGCGCCGTTTGCGCTTTGCGGGTTCGGCGGTCACGCCCGCGGCCAGCAACGAGGCCAAGCCGATCGGCTTGACCGGAATCCGCGCCGCACTCGCATTTGCCGCCTGCGCCGCTCCGGTGGCACTGGGCTTTGTATTGCCGGTACTGGTCTTGCTGCGATTGTTTGGCCAGGAACTTGCATCCGCTGACGCGCATTTCCCGCTGGCACGCTTTGCCCGATCCGCCACTGTCAGCGTCGAACTTGCAGCGATTGCGGCATTGCTCGCTGCGTTGCTCGCAGCCGCTTTCTTGTTCGCCTTGCGCACACGACCGAGCCTGTCATTGCGCTGGGCCGTGCGTGTGATCTCGCTCGGCTATGCGGTGCCTGGTGCGGTAATCGCGGTCGGTGTGTTGATCCCTCTGACCTGGCTGCAACAACGAATGCCGCAGTGGTCCGCGAGCGCACTTGTCACCGGCACCGTGTTCGGCGTGCTTTACGCGTATCAGGTGCGTTTCTCGGCGGTCGCCTTGCAGTCGCTCGAAGCCGGCTACGCCAGGATTCCGCCATCGGTGGACGAGACGGCGCGCATGCTCGGGGTCTCGCGATGGCGCATTCTGCTCGAACTGCATGTGCCGTTGTTGCGCCGCGCCACGCTGGCCTCCCTGCTGCTTGTGTTCGTCGACGTGATGAAAGAATTGCCCGCGACACTCTTGCTGCGCCCGTTCAACAGCGACACGCTGGCGGTCGTGGCCTACCAGCTCGCGCGCGACGAGCGTTTGGGCGAGGCCGCGCTGCCTTCTCTGGCGATCGTTCTCGTCGGGCTGGTGCCGGTTGTGCTGCTGTCGCGCGCGATCCGGCGCTAAGCCCCGTGCGCGTTGACGCGATTGCTGCGAACAACCTGCCTCCGCGCAGCCGCTGCAATCGAAATTCTCACTCTTGATCTGGGGCCGGGCGCCCACCGCAGACGAAGTTGTCTCGGCAGGGACTCCCAACCCTCCAGGTCGGCTGCGCAATGTTCATCAAGGCGGCGGTAATTGCAAGCCGAAGGCGCATCGTCAATCAACTCGACAAATGAGCCGTCTTGCAGACGATCCGGGCACACAGCCAAGCATTTCCCCGGGGCCTCTCTAGATCGATGCAGGTTCGCTTCAAACTCGGGCGCGAGGAACCGGGAATCTTTGACGTCTTCCAGTACGGGCTCAGCAGGCCAGGCGGTGCTGTTCCATGCGAATCACTTCGCGCGCCTTGGCCACGGCGTACAGGCGTGCCGCTTCGGGTGACGGCCAACGGTGGCCGCCAGCCAGCATCTCATCGCGATACGCTTCACGCGGTTCGCCGCCGTTGCCGTGCAGTCGATTCACGACGACGACGGCGACAAATCCGTCCCCGTGCTGAGCGCAAACCGCAGCCGCGAAGATGCGGTAGTTGCCTTCACTCGTCATCGAGAAATGCATCTCAGTCTCCTCATCGACGCACGCCCATCGATTCGCCCATCTTCGACTCGTGCGCCGAACGCTTCCATCCCACGGACAAGGGGGTCCGCGAGGCGCCGAGGTGAACTGCACTGCAAATCGGCGCCATGGGCCGCGCCGAACTGTCCCTGTCTTGCGCAACTTGGCTCGCCGCGCAACCCGATCACCAATGCGTTCGCTCGTCCTCGTTCGTTCACACCCTCGGTCACTGCAAAGCCTGCCTTTCCTTGATACGCAACTTGAACTCTAGGTTGTCAAAACTTATCGCGCATCATCAATACAGATGATCTTGGAGGTCAAAGGTCGTGGTCCTTCGTGCAACGGTGTGGCTGAACTTTGGCCTTTGAGTGTTGCAGCAGCATGACATCGCCCCCGAAAAGCCTACCGCTTGCCGGGTGTTCAAACGCAAACAAGGAGAACGGAAACGACAAAGAGAGTACGGGCGCGCTACGCGCCAAAGCTCACGCGCGAGGCGGTGCGTTTGGTGACAGGCGCGCAAAGCCTTGCGGCGGCGGCTTGGACACGCGGAGTGATGGAATAGGCGTTGTTCAACCGGGTCACGGCCCAGCGGCAGGGCAAGCTCAAAGGCGCCGACAGCAAGGTCGTGAACGCCCAGCCGATGGATCTCTTTGGCACCACGAGCATTTCGTTCGGCGCGCCAGTGCCGCGCAGCGGCGCCACCTGAGCGACGACGCGCAGGTCGTGCACATCAGGGCCATTCACGCCGAGGCCCATGCGGGCGATGGCCGGTCGCGGACGTGGAGGGAACGGGCCCCCAAGCTCATGCATCTGCACGGCATCCGGGCCAACGGCAAGCGCCGCTACAAGTTCACCACCGACAGCAAGCACGCCCTGCCGATCGCGCCCAATCTGCTCGATCGGCAGTTCACGCTGGTCGAGCCCGACAAGGCCTGGGGCGATGCCGTCACCTCCTTCGCTGCACACGGGGCTGGCTGTTTCTGGCGTTGGCAATCGACCTGGTCAGGCGCCAGGTGATGCGCCAGGCCAGGAAAGAAACCATCGCGTCGTTGCTCTGCTGCAAGCAGAACCGACTGCACTCGACGACGGCCTGCCTCAACCGGTCGCGGTTCGAGCGAGAGTGGGTTGCGGCTCAGGCCACGCAAGTCAATTCGTGACTCGGTTTTCGGGTACGGAATCCAGGGGAAAGGCCAGTGCCAACGACCCGGAACAAGAAAGGCCACAGGAGCTTGATTGTGCTGGGGTCTTCGGCATGCCTCGGCCGGCCCGGCCGCCTCGTCTGGCCCCCCCGGCGGGAATCGAACCCACATCTAGCGCTTAGGAGGCGCTCGTTCTATCCATTGAACTACGGCGGGAGCGGCGGATTTTCGCATGCGGATAGCGCCGCTGCGCGCTGGGCTGACGCGCCGCCTTGGCCCTCAAGCAGCGCGCCCGAACCACCACACCGACAAGCCGGCGGCACTGACGAGCAGCAACGCTCCGAACAGCGCGAACAGCGCGCTGATCTCGGTTTCCTTGCGCTCGACGACGAGGCGTGTGCTGAGCGATTGATAGACCTTCTTCAGGTCCTCGGCAGTGCCGGCGTAGAAATAGTCGGCGCGGGTGCGGTCGGCGATGTTCTTCAGCGTGTCTTCGTCAAGGCGCACGCGCATTGACCAGCCTTCGAATCCAATCGTTTCGCCTTCCTTGGTGCCGATGCCCACGGTGTAGACGCGCACACCGCGCTCGGCCGCCATCTTCGCTGCGTCCAGCGGGTCCGGGCCGGTGGTGCGTTGACCATCGGTGAGCATGATGATCGCTGCCGAGGCGTAGGAGCCGGGTTCGACCAGCGTGAACTCTTGTTTCGGCTTGTCGCCGGGCTGGGGCGGCATGTTGCGCGCTCCGGTGATGTGCGACAGCTCAATGCCGGCGTCGGGAAAGATGGTTGCAAGCGAGAGCACGATACCGCTGCCGGTGGCGGTGCCGCGCTGCAGCTGAAAGCGGTCGATCGCGGCGTAGACATCGTCGCGGCTGAGCGTGGGCGCCTGCACCACGGCTGCGGTGCCGGCGAACGAAACGACCGCAACGCGTACCGAACGCGGCAGTTCGGCGACGAACGTCTTCGCTGCTTCCTGTGCTGCGGTAATTCGATTCGGCTTGACGTCGGTGGCGCGCATGCTGCCCGAGACGTCGATCGCGAGCACGACGGTCTTTTGTGCCGTGGGCAAGGTCACGACAGCGGCCGGCCGGGCTGCGGCGAACAGCAAGGCGATGGTTGCGAGCAGCATCAATGCCGGTGGCACATGGCGCCGCCAGGCCGTTGTCTTGGCCATCGCCTGGCGCACCAGCCCGAGGTTGGCGTAGCGCAGCGAGGTCTTCTTGCGCCGCGAAAGCAGCCAGAAGTAGCCGGCCACCAGCAGCGGCACGGCGAGCATCGCCCAGAGCATTTCGGGCCAGAGGAAACTCAGCCATGGTGTCGTCCTCATGATGAGGCACCTCCCAAGGAACCGAAGGGCTGCTGCCGAGGCACCCCGAACCCCCCGGGGGGCGGACTCGGCTTGCCGAGTCCTGCCGGCGCTCGGTACGGCGGGGCCGAGCCCGGCGCACCGCCGCCGGCATTGAGGCGGCTGCGCTGGCGGCGAAGGCCGGAAAAACGAAGAATGGCGTCGAGCAGATTGTCGTCGGTTGCGAGCTCGAGGGTGTCGACGCCGGCATGCGCCAGCGCGCCGCGCAGTGCGCTTTCGCGCTCTTCGGCCAGAAGCGCAAACCGCTCACGAAAACCCGCGTCGTGGGTGTCGACGGTCAGTTGTTCGCCGGTTTCGGCGTCGTTCATGTTCACCAGGCCCAGGTCGGGAAGGACCATCTCGAGGGGGTCGTACAGACGCACTGCAGTCACTTCATGGCGTTGCACGAGTTGCGCCAGCACGCGTTCCCAGCCCGGCGCGCTGATGAAATCGGAGACGATGAATATCGTGCTGCGGCGTTTCACGATGCGCTGCCCGGCAAGCAACAAGTCGCGCAACTGCGTCGCGCCCAGCGCCGACTTTTCGGGGCGTTGCGCCATGCGCTGCAGCAAGTGCAGAACCTGGGTGCGGCCGCCTCGCACAGGGATCACGGTGTCCACTGCGGTGCCGTAGAGCAGCGCGCCGACGCGGTTGCCATGGCGCGTGAGCAGCCGCGCGAGCACGGCGACGAATTCGCGTGCGACGCTGCGTTTCGTGATGCGCTCGGAGCCGAAGTCGACGCTCGCGCTGAGGTCGACGAGAAACCACGCGGCGAGTTCGCGGTCTTCCGTGAACTGACGAACGTACGGCGTCTGCAAGCGTGCCGTGACGTTCCAGTCGATGTGGCGCACGTCATCGTGATGCTGGTACTCACGCAGGTCGGCCAGGTCGAGGCCGGCGCCGCGCCACAGGCTGCGGTAGTCGCCTTGCAAGACGCCATCCAGACGGCGCAGCACGGTCCACTCGAGGCGCTTGAGCAAGGCCTCGGCGCCACGCGCCGATTCGGGCGCATCGCCAGGCGCCGACCCGGGCGCATCGCCAGGCGCCGACCCGGGCGCATCGCCAGGCGCCGACCCGGTTTCAATGTCGCGCCGCGCGTCGCCCTTGCGCCGTTGCAGCGCGGACGGGGAATCGCCCCACGGCGCAATCGTGTGGCGGCGGCGCTCGACAAAGCCTGACACGTGACGACGCCCTATGAGGGTTGCGACTGCAGCGCCAGGGGTTTGTCGGGAACGGGAATCTTCTTCTGCACGCGCTCGATGATCTGATCCGCGTTCAAGCCATCGGCCAGCGCTTCGTAGGACAGCACGAGGCGGTGCCGCAATACGTCAGCCACGAGCCCGGTCATGTCTTCGGGCAGCGCGTAGTTTCGGCCGCGCATGAAGGCCAGCGCGCGCGCACCTTCGATCAAGCCGATGGTGGCGCGCGGGCTCGCGCCGAAGGTGATGTACTGCGCCAGATCGGCCAGGCCGTAGCGCTCGGGCCGGCGCGTCGCGCTCACGAGTTTGACTGCGTACTGCATCAACGAAGGGTCCACATACACCTGCCGGCACTCGTGCTGCAACTCGTGCAACTGGCTCATGCTCGCCACCGCGCTGACGCTGGTGGCCGGCCCGGTGACGCGCTGCACCACGACAAGCTCCTCTTCCTCGCTCGGGTAGTCGACGAGCACCTTCATCATGAAACGGTCCACTTGCGCTTCGGGCAGCGGATACGTGCCTTCGGTTTCGATCGGGTTCTGGGTCGCCATCACCAGGAACGGCTCGGGCACCTTGTGCGTTTCGCCGGCAATCGTCACCTGCCGCTCCTGCATCACCTCCAGCAGCGCACTTTGCACTTTGGCAGGTGCGCGGTTGATCTCGTCGGCGAGCAGCAGATTCGTGAACACCGGCCCGAGCGACGTGCTGAACTCGCCGGTGCGCGGGCTGTAGATGCGCGTTCCTACAAGATCCGCCGGCACCAGGTCGGGGGTGAACTGAATTCGCTTGAAATGGCCACGCAGTGTCGCGGCGAGCGTCTTCACGGTCAACGTCTTCGCCAGGCCCGGAACGCCCTCGACGAGCAAATGGCCCTGCGCGAGCAGCGCCACCATGACGCGTTCGAGGAAACGGTCTTGCCCGACGACGATGCGCTTGACTTCGTAAAGCACACTTTCCATCAAGGTCGAGGCGGCTGCACCGGCGGAATGCGGGTTGTTCATGAATGACGCGTGACGGATGTCGGCAAATGGGGTTCAGAACGGCGGCATGCCGGCGGCACTGGCAGCGTTTTCGATCGGCACGGCGAAGCCGATGCCGATGAAAACGCGCTGCTGTGAGGGGTTCAGGATGGCCGTGACGATGCCGACCACCGCGCCGTCGAGAGTCACGAGCGGTCCGCCGGAATTGCCCGGGTTGGCAGCGGCGTCGAACTGGATCAGATTGGTCAGGACGCGGTCGCCTTCGGGCGAGCGGAATTCCCGCTTCAACCCCGAAACCACGCCCGACGAAACCGATGGCCCGATGCCGAACGGAAAGCCGACCGCGATCACGTGGTCGCCGGGGAGCAAGTCGGCGGTGGAACGCATCGTCGCAGCCGGCAGGTCGTCGGGGATGGTCTTCGCCTTCAACACTGCCAGGTCGTGATCGGCGTAGACGCCGGTCAGCGTCGCTTCTGATTCCAGCCCTGTGGAAAACGTCACCTTGATGCGCTTCGCGCCCGCCACGACGTGCAGATTCGTCAGGATGATGCCGCTGTCGACAATCACCACGCCGCTGCCCACGCCGCGGTGTTCGGCGGCGTCGGGACCGTCGTTGACGTCATTGCTCTGCCCCACAACCCGCACCAGCGACGGCAGGATCGCCTCATAGGCCTGCGCTTCGGCGGCCGCGAGCGGTTTTTCTTCGAGCGACGCGCGCAACGCGGCCTCGATTTTTTCAAGCGTCAGGGGCGCCGGCCGGCGCTGCAGTGTCACTTGCAGGCCCAGGCCGAGCAACAACATAAGCGCGAACGAGCACGCCCAAAGGCGCCTTTCGTGGCGCAAGGCGATTGCCTTGGACCGCGCCCAACGTGACCCTGCGGCCGACACCGGCGCCGCGGCCGGCGCAGGCGGCGACGGAACGCGCCGAGGTGAGGGGCTGTAAAGCGGTGCTTTCTTCATGGCCTGGGTCCTGACCGGAGTCGAGCCTGTCGCATCGGAACTTGCGCTGCGCACGGGGCAAGGGCAGCGCCGCAACGGTAGCACGCCAAGGGTTTCCTGTCACAGCGCCGGCCCGGCTCGAACCTCGCTCGCTTGCGGGGGTGCATCATCACGCCATGTGGATCGACACCCATTGCCATCTGGATGCGAGCGAGTTTGACGCCGACCGCAGCGCCGTGATCGCCCGCGCGGCGCGGGCCGGCGTCCGCCAGCTCGTGCTGCCCGCCGTTGGGCCAGACAACTTCGACGCGGTGCGGGGCCTGGCGCACGCGCATGGCTTTGCCTACGCGCTCGGCATCCACCCACTCTACGTCGGGCATGCGGGCGCGGCGTCGCTTGCCGCGTTGCGGGCCGGCCTGCGCGCGCAGCGCGATGACCCGCGGCTCGTGGCCGTCGGCGAGATTGGTCTGGACCACTTCGTTCCCGGGCTCGACCTGGCGCTGCAGGCGCGCTTCTACGTCGAGCAGCTCGAACTCGCGCGCGAATTCGAGTTGCCGGTGATCCTGCACGTGCGCCGCTCGGCCGACACCTTGCTCAAGCACCTGCGCGAGATTCGCGTCAGCGGCGGCATCGTGCATGCATTCAACGGCAGCGAGCAGCAGGCTCGAGCCTTTCTCGACCTCGGTTTCAAATTGGGATTCGGCGGTGCGCTGACGTTCGAGCGTGCGCTGCAGATCCGGCGTCTGGCGAGCAGTCTGCCGCTCGAAGCCATCGTGCTCGAAACCGACGCGCCGGACATTGCGCCGCAGTGGTTGTACCGAACCGCTGCGCAGCGCGCCGCGGGTGAGCGTTCGCGCAACGAGCCCGGCGAGCTTGCGGGCATCGCGGCGCAACTCGCGGCCCTGCGTGGCCTGTCGGCGCCGGCCCTGGCCGAGGCGACGCGCAGCAACGCAATCGCGGCCTTGCCGCGTCTGGCGCAGGTGCTGCCTGATTCGGCGCCCGGGAGGCTGGCCTGAGCGCCGCCGCGGCACCCCGACCCGCCACGCAGCGCGAGACGCAGCGCCTGGTGGGTCTGCCGCCGGTGATCGGCCGCGCGACCCGCCTCGTCGTGCTCGGCAGCTTTCCCGGTGCGGCCTCGCTGCAGGCACAACAGTATTACGCTCACCCGCGCAATCAGTTCTGGCCGATTCTCGGCGCGCTGTGGCAGATCGATCTGATGCGCTTGCCGTATCCGCAGCGTCTGGCCGAGATGCGCCGGCGCGGCCTGGGCTTGTGGGACGTCTATGCCAGTTGCCGGCGCGCGGGCAGCCTGGACGCGGCCATCGAGGAGCCGGTATGGAACGACCTCGCGGCCCTGCAGCAGCGCGCGCCTGGCCTCACCGGCGTGGCCCACAACGGAACCGAGTCGGCACGGGCACGCCGCTTCACACTCGCGCTGGGAGTCGACGTCACGCGCCTGCCCTCCACCAGCCCGGCCAACGCGAGCTGGAGTTTCGAGCGCAAACTGGGCGCCTGGCGCGCCGTGTTCGAAGCGCATGCTCTGATCTGAACTCACCGAAGCCATGATCCAAGGTTCTGCCGCAACCGTGTGGCCGCCCGCCACGATTTCCGAGTCCGACGGCGTGCGCTATCTGCATCTGGGCACGCCCTGGGTGCAGGGGGCGATGCGGATTCGCAAACCCCTGGCGATTGAACTCGAATACGTGCAGCGCATGATGGTGTGGCTGCTGCTGCGCAGCGGCGCCGACCTGGGCAAGGGCCAGGCCGTGCAACTCGGTCTCGGGGCGGGGGCGATCACGCGCTTTTGCCACAGCAAACTGCGCCTGCAAACGACGGCCGTCGAGCTCAACCCTGGCGTCATCGCTGCCGGCCACGCCTGGTTCAACCTGCCGCGCGATTCAGCGCGGCTGAGCCTGCTGGAGCAAGATGCAGCCGAGTTCGTTGCCGAGCCGCAGCGTGCCGATTCGGTACAGGTCTTGTGTGTTGATCTGTATGACCATGAAGCCGCTGCGCCGGTGCTCGACAGTGAAGATTTCTACGCCGATTGCCGGCGCATCCTGAGCGACGATGGCGTCATGAGCGTGAACCTGTTCGGCCGCCACGCGAGTCTTGCGCGCAGCGTGCAGCACATCGCTGCGGTGTTTGGCGCGATCCAGGTGCGCACGATGCAAGCCACGCGCGAAGGCAATTCCATCGTCGTGGCCTTGAAAAGCGAGCCGTTTCCCACGCAGTCAATGCTTGCCGCGCGTGCGCAAAACATCGAAACTCGATTCCACCTGCCCGCACGCAAGTGGCTGCGTATGATCAGGCCGCTTGCGCCAAGCGCGCATCCACCACCCGAGCCCGAGCCCGCCAGCGAATGACCACCGCCGAAGCCCCGATTCGCGCCGCGCCTGCACATGTCGGGCTGCTCGACTGGCGCGTGCTGCTCAAATGGCTGCGCGAAGACGACGTCATCAGCGCCGGGGACGCCGAACGCACCGAAAAGCGGTTTGCCGCGGGCAGCAGCTCGCAGCACCCGTTGCAACGCCTGGCCGGCGCGGGCTTGCTGCGCAAGGGCAGCGGCAAGGCACTCGACGTCGAGCGCCTCACCGAATGGCTGGCGGGGCGCTGCCGCATTCCGTATCTGCGCATCGACCCACTGAAGGTCGACGTCGGCCGGGTCACCGACGTGATGTCGATCAACTACGCCGAGCGGCGCCATGCGCTGCCGATCCAATTCGGCCTGACCGACGTCACGATCGCGACCTGCGAGCCGTTCGACATCGCCTGGGTCACGGAGATCGAATCGCACACGCGCCGAACGGTCAAGCTGGTGCTGGCCAGCCCCGGCGAAATCTCACGCTACACGACCGAGTTCTACACGCTGTCGAAATCGGTGCGTGCCGCGGCCAAGACCGGCGACACGAATCCGATGGCGAGTTTCGAACAGCTCGTCGAGCTCGGGCGCAGCAACAAACAACTCGACGCGAACGACCAAGGGGTGGTGCAGGTCGTCGACTGGTTGTGGCAATACGCGTTCGACCAGCGCGCGTCGGACATTCACCTGGAGCCGCGGCGTGACCTGAGCCTGATCCGCTTTCGCATCGACGGTGTGATGCACACCGTGTATCAGCTGCCGCCGGGCGTGATGAACGCGATGATCGCGCGCATCAAGGTTCTGGGCCGGATGGACGTGGTCGAGCGGCGCCGGCCGCTCGACGGCCGCATCAAGACCCGCAATCCCGATGGCGACGAAGTGGAAATGCGGCTTTCCACCTTGCCCACCGCATTCGGCGAAAAGATGGTGATGCGCATCTTCGACCCCGACACCGCCGTCAAGGAGTTGGGTGCCTTGGGCTTTGGCGCGCACGACGGCAAGCGTTGGGACGCGCTCGTCAGCAAGCCGCACGGCATCATCCTCGTCACCGGCCCCACCGGCTCGGGCAAGACGACGACGCTGTATTCCACGCTGCGCCGTCTTGCGACCGACGAAGTCAACGTCTGCACGATCGAAGACCCGATCGAAATGATCCAGCCCGCGTTTAACCAGACCCAGGTGCAGTCGGCGATCGACCTCGGTTTTGCCGAAGGCCTGCGGGCCCTGATGCGGCAGGACCCCGACATCATCATGGTCGGCGAGATCCGCGACCTGGAAACTGCCGAGATGGCGATCCAGGCCGCGCTCACCGGTCACCTGGTGTTCAGCACCTTGCACACGAACGACTCGCCTTCGGCGATCACGCGCCTGATCGACCTGGGCGTGGCGCCGTATCTGATCGTCGCGTCGGTCATCGGCGTGCTCGCGCAGCGCCTGGTGCGGACGTTGTGCGAGCAGTGCAAGCAGCCCGACGACTCGGTGACTCGCGAAACCCTGCTCGAGATCATCAAACCCTGGCGCCTGAACGGCGCCATGCGGCCCTTCAAGGCGGTGGGTTGCCTCGATTGCCGCATGACGGGTTTTCGCGGCCGTGCCGGCCTGTACGAGTTGCTCAACGTCACTCCCGCGGCGCAAGCCTGCATCCACCCGGTGCCCGACACCGAAAAGCTGCGTGCTCAGGCATTGCTCGACGGCCTGCGGCCGTTGCGCCTGGCTGGCGCGATGAAAGTCGCCGAGGGTGTGACCACGATCGACGAGGTTCTGCGCTCCACGCCGCATTGGTCGTAGCCCGGCCGCAAGCGCGCTCATGCGCGCTTCTGCCGGCGTTGAGCGCCAGGCGCGTATCGAGCCGTCGTGCCCTGCACTACGTGTAAACCAGACCGTGCGCCGCGCGCGCCTTGCCTAGAATCGATCGCGACACAGAAGGTGCGCGAGGAGGCGGGGAATGAGTATCAAGAGCCACAGAGACTTCTGGGCCGGGCTGATGTTCCTGGTGGTCGGCGTGGGCTTCGCGATCGGCGCGACGAACTATTCGATGGGCACGTCGGCGCGGCCAGGTGCAGGCTACTTCCCGCTCGGGTTGGGTGTGTTGACCGCGTTGCTGGGCGCCTTCATCCTGTTCGAGGCGCTCACGATCGAAACCGAAGACGGTGAGCCGGTGGGCAGAATCGCGTGGCGGCCCATGATCGTGATCTTCTTGACGATCATGGTTTTCGGCGCGCTGTTGCCGCGCCTGGGAATGATTCTGACGATTCCCATCCTGATCGTCATGACGAGCCTGGCCGGCGACGAGTTTCACTGGCGCGGGGTTGCGATCAACGCCGCTGTGCTCACGTTCAGTTCCTGGGTCATCTTCGTCTGGGGGCTGAAGCTGACGATGCCGCTGTGGCCCTGGTTCATGCACTGATGCGACTCCTCCAAGTACCGTCACAAGGCGCGCCATCATGGACCTGCTGAACAACCTCGCGCTCGGCTTCGGTGTCGCGTTCACCTTCCAAAATGTGCTGTACGCCTTCTTCGGCGCGGTACTCGGCACCTTGATCGGGGTGTTGCCCGGCATCGGCCCGGTGGCGACGATCGCGATGCTGCTGCCGTCGATCTATGCGCTCGACGCGACGCCCGCGCTCATCATGCTGGCGGGCATCTACTACGGTGCGCAGTACGGCGGCTCGACGACCGCGATTCTGATCAACGTTCCCGGCGAATCGAGTTCGGTCGTAACCGCGATCGACGGCTACCAGATGGCGCGCCAGGGGCGCGCCGGCGCCGCGCTCGCCGCGGCCGGCCTGGGCTCGTTTTTCGCAGGCTGCGTGGGAACCATCATCATCGCCGCGTTCGCGCCGCCGCTGACCGAACTCGCCTTCAAGTTCGGCCCGGCCGAATATTTTTCACTGATGGTGCTGGGCCTGATCGGCGCCGTCGTGCTCGCATCCGGGTCGCTGCTGAAAGCGATTGCGATGATCCTGCTCGGGCTGTTGCTGGCGCAGGTCAACACCGACGTGATCTCGGGCACGGCGCGCTACAGCTTCGACATTCCGGAGCTGACCGACGGCATCGGCTTCGTCACGATCGCGATGGGCGTGTTCGGCTTCGGCGAAATCATCGCCAACCTGGGCCAGCCCGCCGAGCACCGCGAAGTGTTCACGAAGGACGTGAAAGGCCTGTGGCCGACGAAACAGGACTTTCATGACGCGTGGCCGTCGGTGGTGCGCGGCACAGCGTTGGGCTCGATCCTGGGCGTGCTGCCCGGCGGCGGCGCGCTGCTCGCCTCGTTCGCGACCTACACGATGGAGAAAAAGCTCGCCGGCCCGAACAGCAAGTTCGGCAAGGGCGACATTCGCGGCGTCGCCGGGCCCGAAAGCGCCAACAATGCCGGGGCGCAGACCTCGTTCATCCCGATGTTGACACTCGGCATCCCGCCGAACCCGGTGATGGCGCTGATGGTCGGCGCGATGACGATCAAGGGCATTCAGCCGGGACCGCAAGTGATGACGAGCAACCCGGAATTGTTCTGGGGACTGATCGCCTCGATGTGGGTCGGCAACCTGATGCTCATCATCCTGAACCTGCCGCTGATCGGCATCTGGATCAAACTGCTGACGGTGCCGTACCGCTTCCTGTTCCCCGCGATCACGCTGTTTTGCTGCATCGGCGTCTACACGCTGAACAACAACACGTTCGACGTCTTCCTCACTGCCGCATTTGCCGTGATCGGCTACTTGTTCTACAAACTCGGCTGCGAGTCGGCGCCGCTGTTGCTCGGCTTCATTCTCGGGCCGATGATGGAAGAGAACTTGCGACGGGCATTGCTGCTGTCGCGTGGCGACTGGACGACTTTCGTCACGCGCCCGCTGTCGTCCGGCCTGTTGATCGCCGCGGCGCTGATGCTCGTGGTCGTGATGCTGCCGGCAATCAAACGCAAACGCGAGGAGACGTTCCAGGACGCGGCGTGACAGGCCACGTGGCACGCCGGGGCGGGCGTCAATGCGGGGCTGACACCGCGCAGGCCGGGCTCGACCGGCATCACGCCTGAATCGAATAGCCCCCATCCACCGGGATCGCGGTGCCGGTGACGAAGTCCGACGCGGCGCTGGCGAGAAACACCGCGACTCCTGCCAGATCGTGCGGGCGGCCCCAGCGGCCGGCGGGAGTGCGCGCGAGCACGCGTTCGTTCAGGCCCTGGACTTCGCGCCGCGCCTGCCGCGTCAGTTCGGTGTCGATCCAACCCGGCAGGATCGCGTTGGCCTGGATGTTGTCCACGGCCCAGGCGCTGGCGATCGACCGCGTGAGCTGCACGATGCCGCCCTTGCTCGCGCTGTAGGCGGGCGCGAACGATGCACCGAAAAGCGACGTCATCGAGCCGATGTTGATGATTTTGCCGCCGGCGCTCGCGTCTCGCGGGCGCTTGAGGTGCGGATACCCTGCTCGCGCGCAGAGAAAGGCGCTCGTCAGGTTGACGTCGAGCACGCTGTGCCACTCCATCAGCGCCAGCTTCTCGACGGGCTTGCGAATGTTCATGCCGGCGTTGTTGACCAGGATGTCCAGCTGCCCGCAGCGCTGCACGGCCTGGTCGATCATCGCCTGCACCGAGGTTTCGTCGCTGACGTCGACTTCGAGGGCAAATGCGTCGCTGCCCAGCGCCTTCAGCTGCTCGACCGCGCCTGCCGACTTGGCCGCATCGCGCGCAGCGACAACCACTCTCGCCCCGGCGCGCGCGAAGCCGAGTGCCATGCCCAAACCAATGCCGCCGTTGCCGCCGGTCACGAGCGCAACCTTGCCCTTCAGATCGAACATGCGCGAGTCTCCTTGAGTCAACCGCGATTGTGCCAACTGAGCACTCTCGTCCCTGTGCGGGCGCTGCCCTTGCTCGGTACCGGGCGCGATGCACTCGATGCCGCGCGCACTCGACCCCCGTCTTCGCTGCATTGCCTCCGGGGGCGGACGGCGCCTTCGTAGAATCGAGCGCGATGTCGCAGCCCGAGGCCAGCCCCGATTCCGCCTCGCGCCAGCCACGTTGGCCCGGCTTCCTGCTCGCAGGGGCCGGCGCCGTGGCGTTCTCCGGCAAGGCCATCATCGTCAAACTTGCCTACCGCCATGGCGTGGACGCGATCACGCTCATCACCTACCGCATGCTGTTCGCGCTGCCGCTGTTTGTGCTGCTCGCGGCGGTCGCGGGGCGCGGCCGGGCGGCGCTGACGCGGCGCGACTGGGTGGGAGTGCTGGGCCTGGGTTTCAGCGGTTACTACCTGGCGAGCACGCTCGATTTCATCGGCCTGCAGTTCATCAGTGCAGGGCTCGAGCGGCTCATCCTCTACCTGAGCCCGACGCTGGTGCTCGGCCTGGGCGTTGTGCTGTTCAAGCGTCGCGTGCGTGCGGCACAGGTCATGGCGCTGGGTGTCAGCTACTGCGGCGTGCTCGTCGTCTTCGGCCATGAGGCGCTGCTGCAAGCTGCGACGGCCGGGAGCGCAGCGAACGTCGCACTCGGTGCGCTGTTCGTGTTCGCGAGCACGCTGAGCTACGCCGTCTACCTGATCTACAGCGGCGAAGAGGTGAAGCGCCTCGGCGCGCTGCGCCTCACCGGCTGGGCCTCGATCGTCGCCTGCCTGCTGTGCCTTGCGCAGTTCGTGGTCTTGCGCCCGGTGGCGGCGCTGATCGTTGCACCCGAAGTGCTGTGGCTGTCGCTGCTGAACGCAACCCTGTGCACGTTCGCGCCGATCCTGCTGGTGATGATGGCGATCGAGCGCATCGGCGCCGTGCACACAACCCAGGTCGGAATGATCGGGCCGCTGTCGACGATCCTGATGGGGGTGCTGATCCTGGGCGAACCCTTCACCGCCTGGGTGCTTGCCGGAACCGCGCTGGTGTTGCTCGGCATCTGGCTGCTCGCGCAGCGAATGCGATGATCGGGCCCTCGAATTTCAGTCGGAGTTGAACATGGACTTGGGCCTCACAGGCAAATGGGCATTGGTGTGCGCGGCGAGCAAGGGCCTGGGCAAGGGCTGCGCACAGGCACTCGTGAATGAAGGCGTGAACGTGGTCATCACGGCGCGCGGCGACGAGGCGCTGCAAGCCACCGCCGCCGAGCTGCGCGCGCTGCAACGCGGCGAGGTTCGCGCCGTCAGTGGCGACATCACGACGCCGCAGGGCCGCGCCTCAGCGCTCGCGGCGTGCCCGCGGGTCGACATCCTGGTGAACAACGCCGGCGGGCCGCCGCCCGGGGACTTTCGCGCCTGGGACCGCGACACCTGGATCAAGGCGCTCGACGCGAACATGCTGACGCCGATCGAACTCATCAAGGCCACGGTGGATGCGATGGCCGAGCGCGGCTTCGGGCGTGTCGTGAACATCACCTCCGGCGCGGTGAAGGCGCCGATCGACATCCTCGGCCTGTCCAACGGCGCGCGCACCGGCCTCACCGGCTTTGTCGCCGGCCTGGCGCGGCAAAGCCGCCTGGCCTCGGCGAATGTGACGATCAACAACCTGCTGCCAGGACCGTTCGACACGGATCGCTTGCGCAACACCATGCTCGGCGCAGCCAAGGCCAGCGGGCAGCCGGTCGAACAACTGCTCGAGCAACGCCGCAAACTCAATCCGACGCAGCGCTACGGCAACGCCGCCGAGTTCGGCGCCGTCTGCGCGTTCCTGTGCAGCGTGCATGCGGGCTACATGACGGGGCAGAACATCCTGCTCGACGGTGGGGCGTTTCCGGGGACGTTCTGAGCAGCCCTGGGGCACCGCGCCGCGGCGGCCGTCTCCGGCGCGGATCGAGCATTGAACTGGCGCCGACCGCCGGGCAGTGGTGTGCAGGCCGCGACGGGACGGTCTCATGACGCCCACCGCTCAGCATCACTGCGGCGCGCAGCGCCGTCAGCTGCATGCTGTTGTTTGGCGACGGTTCACGAGGAGCGACAACCTGCTCGTTCTTGCTCGGACTGATGCCGTTGGTGATGCCATTCCAGCCCCACCTACACCCCCAACTTTTCCTTCAGCCGGCCGGTGGTGAGATGCTTTACGACGTCGAACGGCTCGCACTCGCCACTGGCGGAGGTGAACTCGATCGGCCCCACATTCCGCGCAACCTTCAGAGCCGCCTCGTTCAACACAGCGCTGCGCTTTCCGATCCCCATCAGTGCCGCGCCCATGGACAGGCGGACCTTCTCCGACTCCGTCCCGATCGTGTTCGCGATGCGCTCGACATGGGCGAGGAAGAACTCCTCGCTCGGCGCCTTCTTGCCGGAGAATTTCGACGCCTCATAGAGCAGCCCGTAACCGCAATCACGGCGTACGGGGTCGTCGCTCCTGACCCACTGGTCGGCAAGCTCGACCACGAATGACGTCTTCGCGAGCGTTGCGTCGCAGGAAGCGAACACGTGCGCCAGCATGCCGCCGGCCAACTCCTCGACCTGTGTCTCGGCCTGCTCAGGGGTGATTCGCGCGGGGTCGTCGACAAGCAGCGCGATCACTCTGGCTTCGTAAACGTCGGTCTTCCAGAGCGCGTGCGCGAGCTCCCGGTTGCGCCCGATCCGTTTGGCAAGCTTGCGCAGCCGAGTGAGCCCAACTCCGTAACTCCTCATCCCCGCGGTGCTCGGGCCCAGCTTCTCCCAGTTGCTCATGCCCCGCTCGTCGCGTTCAGCGTCGAGCAGAGCGAGGACTTCGGAAACGGTCATCGGAGATGCCCTCTTCTGGTGTAGTTACATCGTGCGAACCGCGGTGCTGCCACGGACGCTGCTGTCGCCGAACGTTTGAGGTAAGCCGCCCGTGGAGGCCGCAGGCCGGAGTGCGTCGACTGGACCAAAAAGTTAGCCTGCAAGTTCACGAAGGCGAACCGGCCAAAGGCAAGAAGCGTGGCCGCGCCCGCAATGCGCCCAAGTTCGACCTGCGCACGCAGCTGTTCAGGATGTGCGGCGTGGACCTCACGCGCATCGACGGCGTGGATGTCACCACCGCGCTGGCCGTGGTCTCGGAAGTCGGCACGGACATGGCCCGCTTTCCCAGCGTCAAGCACTTCACTTCCTGGCTGGGCCTGTGTCCCGGCACCAAGATCACTGGCGGCAAGGTGATGAGCGGCAAGACCAAGCGGATCGTCAACCGCGCCGCTCAGGCCTTGCGCCTGGCCGCCCCGGCGCTGCGCAGCAGCAAGTCGGCGCTCGGCGCGTACTTCCGCCGATTGTGCTCACGCATGGACAAACCCAAGGCCGTCACCGCAGCCGCTCACAAGCTGGCGCGCCTGATCTACACGATGCTGACCAAGGGCGAGGTGTACACCGACCAAGGCCAGGGCTACTACGAGGAGCGTTACCGCGAGCGCGTGCTGCGGGCACTGTCGCAGCGCGCTGCCAAGCTTGGTATGCAGATGGTCCCGATTGCGCAGCCGGCCTGAAGACAGCATTCCGAATCAATCACTTGGGAGGTGTTTCTTGAGAGGCGGCACTGGCGGCTGGCGGCAACTGCTACGTTCTTGACGCACCGTAGTTCGGACGCTTGCGATCGTGCTTGACGACCAGTACTTTGATCTCGTCAGCGGTGACACGGTAGATCACTGTGTATGGAAACAGGTTCATGTACAGGCCGCGACGACCTGCCGGGCGAGGTGACCCGATTTCTGGTTGCTGGAGGAGTAGCGTCGAGACAGTCTTGAATTCAAAGACGAATCTTGCCGCAAGTGCTGCCGAGCCTTCTCGCTCGTAGAACTCCGCGGCTTCTTCGATGTCCCGTTCGGCGGCGGGATGAAGGGTGACCCTCATCCAGGGAAGCGCGCTTCAAGCCTCGAAAGGGCGGCGTCAAGCGGCGCCGCTTGAACTGTGCCCGTGGCCAATTCAGCTTCCCTTGCGGCGGCCAGGGCGTCCCACGCTGCCTCGACTTCTGTGTCGGTGTCTAGGCTGGCGATGAGCCGGTCGAGCAAGCGCGCCCTGTCCTTGGGTGATAGGCGAAGGACCTCAGCTTGCAGCGCTTCTAGAGTGGTTGGCATATTGGCCTCGCTCGGAGAGAAGAGTTCGAAGGGCGTAGCTTGCCACAAGTCAGTGGCCAGACCGTGATGGAGCCCGCTTTGGACTCATCGTGAGCGAAGGATAACCACGAGCCGAAGGCAAGGGCAGGACCGCGAGGTCTTGTCTGGAGGAAGCCGGAGTGCAAGAGGTGCGAGGCGACGGACAGAAACCGCATAGTCAAGGCCGAGGGATGCGAGGCGAGCTGGCACATGACAGCAAAGCCCACCGGTAGGCAGCCTACGGTAAATGCGGCGCTTGTGCACCGACAGTTCGCGTTCTTACCTGGCGCCGCAGGCCATGAGCAGGGTTCGGGTGCTCTTGTCTGAGGCCCAGATCTTCAGCGCGACCAGCGTTCTGGCGCGGGACGTGACAGGTGTGCTTTCGATGAGCAACTCGACAGTGGCGTGGCGGACGGAGCCGTCGGCGCTGAGGCGGTGCCGCACGCACACCAACTTGTCACCGTAGCGCTTGGCGAAGCGCTTTGCGCCGTTCTGATCCGGGGCATAGGTCTTCGCTACGCGAAGTGTGGCGAGCTTGGTGTTGGCTGTTTTCACGCTTTGTGTACCGCAGGTGGTTCCTGCGATGCCTAACGTGGACTTCGGGTGAACGCTCAGTGCCCAAGCATTCAGCGCCTGGACGAGACCACGATCCCCGCGACGATCAACCCAAACGCCACGGCGTGGTACCACTGCGCCAGTTCGCCCAGCAGACCCGCCGACAGCAGCGCCGCAAACACCGGCGTCAGGTTGCTGAAGAATGCGGCCGCTGCCGGGCCCGCTTCGGCCACGCCCAGACCCCAGCAGCGGTAGGCGATCAGCGACGGCCCGACCGCGATGTAAAGCAGTGCCGCGATCAGGCCGGCAGACCAGGCGATGGGCATGGGCGCGACCTGCGCCTCGGCTGCCGCGGCGAGGCTGGCCCAGAGCGCGCCGAACACCACCTGCGCGAGCAGGAACTCGGCCCAGTTCCAGGGCGGGCGCGCCGCGCCGCGCATCGCCTGCGGCGGCCGCGCGAGCTGCCAGCTGTACAGCGCCCAAAGCGCAATCGCCAGCAGGATGTACAGGTCGCCTGCGACGAAGCGGATGTGCAACAGCGTGTCGAGACTGCCGCGCGACAGCACCAGCCCCACTCCGCTGAGCGACAGCACGGCGCCGGCCCATTGCAGGGCCTTCACCTTCTCGCCGTAGAACAGGGCGCCGAACAGCAGCACCCAGACCGGCGAGCTCGACGCGATGAGCGTGACGTTGATCGGCGTGCTCGTCTGCAACGCCAGGTATTGCAGCGCGTTGTAGCTGCCCACGCCGAGCAGGCCGAGCAGTGCCAGGTGCTTCCAGCGCGTGACGATGTCGTGTGGCCGGCGCAGCAAGCGCCAGCCCAGCGGCAGCAGCAGCACGAGCGCGATCCACCAGCGCAACGCGTTCAGCGTCATCGGCCCCACGCTGCCCACCAGCGTGCGGCCGACGACGGCGTTGCCGGCCCACATCAGCGGCGGCAGGCTCATCAGGAACGCCAGGCGCAGCGTGATCGGATTTCTCATCGCAGCGGCGGCGCCGGCATGGCCGCGCCGCAGTTCCAGCATTGCTCGAAGGGGCCGTCGATGATTTCCCGGCAACCGGGGCAGGCCCAGTGGCGGCGCGGCGGATTGCGCAACTCGTGGAGCAGGCTGCGCGCGGTTTCGAGCTGCTCATCGTCGCTCACCCACAGCTCGGGCAACGTCTGGTCCGGCGGCACTTCGCCGGCGATGCTGCTGGCGTACTGGCGCTGCACGCTCGTCGCCACGCCGGCGGCGCTGAGCAGGTCTGCCCAGAACGTGGCCAGGGCGAGATTCGGGGCGGATGTCAGGCGTTTCACGGAGTCGTGGAAAATCGGCGCAAGATGCCGCAGCGGGGCTGCAAGTGCCAGCACCATACCGCATCGAACCCAAACCCCAGGAGCAAGCAATGACCCAGATGAGCCCAACGATCCGCATCGACCATGTCGGTGGCCCGGAAGCCATGAAACTGGTCGACCTGCCGGTCGGCGAGCCAGGCCCGGGCGAGATCCGCATCCGCCACCATGCCTGTGGCCTGAACTTCATCGACGTCTACCAGCGCACGGGTCTGTACCCACTGCCGTTGCCGTTGTCACTGGGCATGGAAGGCGCGGGCGTGGTCGAGGCGGTGGGCAGCGGCGTCACGCACCTCAAAGTGGGTGATCGCGCGGCCTACGCAAGCAACCCGCCGGGCAGCTACAGCACATTGCGCGTGATGCCGGCCAAGACCGTGTGCAAGTTGCCGGATGCAATTTCGTTCGAGACCGGCGCGGCGATGATGTTGAAGGGTTTGACCGCGCAATACCTGTTGCGCAAGACGCTGCCGCAGGGTGGCCTGCAGGTCGGCGACTTTGTCTTGTTTCACGCCGCGGCCGGGGGCGTGGGCCTGATCGCCTGCCAGTGGGCGAAGGCGCTCGGCTATCAGTTGATCGGCACCGCGGGCTCGGATGAAAAATGTGCACTCGCGCGCGAACATGGCGCGGCGTACACGATCAACTACAAGCGCGAAGACTTCGCCGCGCGCGTCAAGGAAATCACCGGCGGCGCGGGCGTGAAGGTGGTCTACGACAGCATCGGCAAGGACACCTGGGACAAGTCGCTCGACTGTCTGCGGCCGTTTGGCTTGATGGCGAGCTTCGGCAACGCCTCCGGGCCGGTGCCGCCTTTTGCGCCCGCGGCGCTGGGCCCCAAGGGTTCGCTCTACATGACGCGGACCACGCTGTTCACGCACATCGCGACGCGCGAAGCGACGCAGGCGATGGCCGACGAACTGTTCACGATGGTCACGAGTGGCAAGGTGAAGATCCGCATCGACCAACGCTATGCGCTGAAAGACGTCGCGCAGGCGCACCGTGACCTCGAGGCACGCAAGACCACAGGGTGCAGCGTGCTGATTCCCTGACCGCGCTTTGGCGCTAGTGTGGTGCGCCAGAAATAACGGCACATGAAGCCGCGCCTTTCGGGCCATGGCGTCGTTGCAAGCCTTGCAGGCCGCGCTGGGCCAGAGGCCCAGCCCCTCGCGGGGCGAGCGCAGTCCGCAGGGACTGCGCACGTCCAGGCTCGGCCTCGCGATACCCCTGGGTATCGCTGCGGTTTGCGCCTAGCCCTGACCCGAAACGCATCGCCTTCATTTGTACCGCTATTTCTGGCGCACCACACTAGGAGCCTGGGCGGCAGAAGCAGCCCAGGCTCCTAAGCGGGTTCGGCGACCGCGGCGCGGTAGGCATGCCAGGAGGCGTGCCCGAGGACCGGCCCGACCACCAGCAGGCCGGCGAAGCCGGGCAGCATCGCCAACACCACGAGCAACGTGAGCGTCGCGCCCCAAAGCAGCATCACGCCGGGCTGCTCGACGCACAAGCGCAGGCTCGTCAGGCCGGCGGTAATGGCGTCGAGTTGGCGGTCGAGGATCATCGGCATCGCTACCACGCTCACGGCGAAGATGAGCCCGGCGAAGACCGAACCCACCAGCAGGTAGACGATGATGAAACCGAGGTTTTCAGGGTCGAGCAGCGCAAGCAACGAACCCTTGAAATCGGGCATGCCGTCGAAGCTGACGGCGAAGATCACGAGCGCTGCCCGGCCCCACAACATCTCCAGGATGAGCAGCACGCCACCGAAGATGGCGAGCGTGCCGCTGCGCGTCTTCCAGGCGGTGAGCGAGCCGATGAAGGAAGCCGGCTCGCCGCGCTCCAGGCGCCGGCTCACGTCGTACAGGCCGAGGCAGAGAAAGGGGCCGAGCAGCAGGAAGCCAGCCGACAGCGCCAGCGTGTAGGCCGGCGCGCCGCGGAACAACCACAGCAGCAGCCAGCCCATGCCGGCAAAGCTCGCGCCGTAGAACAAGCCGATCGCCGGCGCGCGCGTGAAATCGCGCCAGCCCAGGTGCAGCCAGCTCAACGGCGCCGTCCAGTGCAGCGGGCGGAGCTCGACCTGGCTTGGCCGGGCTTGCCCAGCGCCGGGCTGCGGCGGGTCTTGTGCAGCCTCGGGGGCTTCACTCGGTGCATTGCTCATGGCCATAGGTGTAGCGCAGCTTGCCCGCCGTGGGCAATCGGGCCCGACCCGCAAACGTTGGCCCGGGCTTGATGCATATCAACAGGCGGGTCATGCTGCGCCGCTTGCGCCGTGAAACTTATGGCGAACGCCTCACGCGCAAGATTTCGTCGAGGATCAGGCAGGCCGCGCCGATGCTGATGGCGCTGTCGGCGACGTTGAACGACGGGAAGTACCAGCCGCCGTAGTGGACCTGGATGAAGTCGACGACGTAGCCGTGCAGCAGGCGGTCGATCACATTGCCCACGGCCCCGCCGAGGACCAGCGCGAGCGCGAAGCCGAACAGGCGCTGGCCGCCATGGGTGCGCAGCATCCAGACGATGAACACGGCCGCGGCCAGGCCCAGCGCAGTGAAGAACCAGCGCTGCCAGCCCGACTCGCTGGCGAGAAACGAAAACGCCGCCCCTTCGTTGTGCACGCGAACGAGATTGAAGAACGACGTCACCGTGATGCCCTCGCCATGCTGGAAATTGCCGATGATGAGCGTCTTCGTGAACTGGTCGGCGATGATGATCAGCGCCGCGATCGCGAGCCAGGGCAACACGGTGCTTGCGCTGCGCGAGGCCATTTTCAAGCCACGAGGCGCGCTTCGCCGGCGCCGTACAAATTGGAACTGCAGCGCGCACAGAGCGTGGCATGGGTCGGGTCGTGGCCGACATCGGCGCGGTAATGCCAGCAGCGCTCGCACTTCACGGCCGAGCTGGCACGCGGCAGGGCACGCAGTGCTTGCGCGTCATCGGCACCGAGTTCGACGATCTCGACGCTCGAGGTGATGAAGACGAATTTGACGTCGTCGCCCAGGCTGCGCAGCAGTGCCAGGTCTTCGCCTCGCGCGCCCAGTATCAGCTCGGCCTGCAACGACGAGCCGAGCACACCCTGGCTGCGCAGCACCTCGATTTGCCGATTCGCCTCGCCGCGGATCTGGCGCAGTCGCTCCCACTTCGCCAGCAGCGCCGGGTCGGGGGGATCGAACTTCCAGTAGGTCTGCGTCAGGATCGAGCGCGCGTCGTTCGGGGCGCAGACCTGCCACGCCTCTTCCGCGGTAAAGCTGAGGAACGGCGCCATCCAGCGCATCAACGCATGCGCGATCTGCCACAGCGCGGTCTGCGCCGAGCGCCGCGCCAGCGACTTCGGCGCCGTCGTGTAGAGGCGGTCTTTCAGGATGTCGAGGTAAAACCCGCCCAGATCCTCCGAGCAATAGAGTTGCAGCTTCGCCACCACCGGGTGGAATTCATAGACGCCGTAGTGGCCGCCGTCGAACACGCCGCGCGCGGCATCGAACGTGCCCACGATCTCGGCCTGCAATTGCGCCGCGCGCGCCAGCGCATGGCGGTCGATCTCGAGCATCCGCGCCAGCGGCACTGCGTCATTCGCGGCGTCGAAGTCGCTCGTGTTGGCGAGCAGAAAGCGCAGCGTATTGCGGATGCGGCGGTAGGCGTCGACGACGCGCGCGAGGATCTTGTCGTCACCGGCGATGTCGCCCGAATAGTCGCTCGCCGCGACCCACAGGCGAATGATCTCGGCGCCGAGCTTTTGGCTCACGGTCTGCGGCTCGATGCCGTTGCCCAGGCTCTTGCTCATCTTGCGGCCCCGGGCGTCGACGGTGAAGCCGTGGGTCAGCAAGCCCCGGTACGGCGCGCGGCCTTCGAGCGCACAGGCGATCAGCAGCGACGAGTGGAACCAGCCGCGATGCTGGTCATGGCCTTCAAGGTAGAGGTCGGCCTCCGGGCCCTGCTCGTGATAGCCGGGACGGTCCGGTGCGCCACGATGCGTGCCGCGCAAGACGTGGAAGAAGGTCGAACCCGAGTCGAACCAGACTTCCAGCATGTCGCTGCTCTTGCTGTACAACGCCGCGTCGGCGGCACCGAGTATCTGTTCCGCGCTGGCGCGGCTCCAGGCCTCGATGCCGCCTTGTTCGACGATGGCCGCGGCCTGGTCCAGGATCTGCATCGTGCGCGGATGCAGCTCGCCGCTGTCATTGTGCAGAAAAAACGGCAGCGGCACCCCCCAGCTGCGTTGGCGGCTGATGCACCAGTCGGGTCGGTTCGCGATCATGTCGCGCAGCCGCGCGCGGCCGCTCTCGGGGTAGAAGGCGGTCGGGGCTTGCCCCGCCTGCGGATTGCCATCGATCGCCTCGAGCGCGATCTGGCGCAAGGTCTTGGGAGCCTTGTCTTTCGTGAACACGCCAACGCCTTCGTCCATGCGGATGAACCATTGCGCAGCGGCGCGGTAGATCACGGGCGACTTGTGGCGCCAGCAATGGGGGTAGCTGTGGCTGATGCTTTCGGTGGCGAACAGGCGCCCGGCGTCGCGCAATGCGCTGATGATTAGCGGCACCGCTTTCCAGATGTTGATGCCGCCGAACAGCGCGAAGTCGGCCGCGTAGGCGCCGTTGCCTTGCACGGGGTTCAGGATGGCGTCGACTTCCAGGCCGTTTGCGACGCAGGAATTGAAGTCTTCCACGCCGTAGGCGGGTGACGAGTGCACGATGCCGGTGCCGTCGTCGGCCGTCGCGTAGTCGGCCAGGTACACCGGGCTGAGGCGTGCGTAGCCCGGGTCGACAATCGCCAGCGGATGGTGAAAATTCAGTCCACCGAGCTTTTCACCCAGAGCGGTGGCGAGCACCGTGCCCGTCAGCGCATAACGCGCCAAACATTTCTGCACCAGACTCGCCGCCAGCACGAGCAGGCCGCGCTCGGTGTCCACGAGTGCGTAGTCGAGGGCAGGGTTCAGGTTCAGCGCCTGATTCGCCGGCAATGTCCATGCGGTCGTGGTCCAGATCACCGCGAACGCGTCTTTGCCCAGCGCTGGCACGCCGAACGCCGCGGCCAGCTCGGCCGGCTGCGCGCAGAGGAACCCGACGTCGACCGTGCTGCTCTTCTTGTCGGCGTATTCGATCTCGAATTCCGCGAGCGAGCTGCCGCAATCGAAACACCAGTACACCGGCTTCAGGCCGCGGTAGACGAAGCCGCGCTCGATGACGCGCTTGAAGGCGCGGATCTCGCCGGCCTCGTTCGCGAAGTCCATCGTGCGGTAGGGGTGGTCCCATTCAGCCAACACACCCAGGCGCTTGAAGTCGGCCATCTGCTGGCCGATCTGTTCCGCAGCAAACGCGCGGCTCTTCGCCTGCATCTGATCGCGACTGAGGTGGCGACCATGCAGCTTTTCGATCGCGTTTTCGATCGGCAAACCGTGACAGTCCCAACCCGGCACGAACTGCGCGTCGTAGCCTGCGAGCTGGCGCGCCTTGACGACCATGTCCTTGAGGATCTTGTTGATGGCGTGGCCCAAGTGGATCTGCCCATTGGCATAGGGCGGCCCGTCGTGCAGCACGAAAAGCGGCGCGCCGCGGCGTGCACTGCGAAGTCGTTGGTAGATACCTTGCTCGTCCCAGGCCTTGACCCAGGCTGGCTCGCGCCTGGGCAGGTCGCCGCGCATCGGGAACGGCGTGTCAGGCAGATTCAGCGTTGAGCGGTAGTCGGTGGCAGGCTGGTCAGCCATGGCGGTCCTTGGGGGTGCGTGATGCCGGCGTTGGCCGGGATCGATTCAGGGGCAGGCAGCGACGTATCGGGAGTTGGACCCCGGCTTGCGCCGCTTTGACAACCAGGCTGCGGATGTCATGCATGCGCCGGGGTCGCGCCCGTGCCTCAAATTCGGTCGCGTGTCGTCTGCCTGCCGGTGGTTGTGTAAGTCGCCGCGTGAGCGGCGTGAAAAGCACGCGCATCGTCAACGTCGCGACGGATCGCGGCAGTCAACGCCGCCAGGCCGTCATAGCGAGCTTCATCGCGAAGTTTGTGCAGCAGTTCCACGCACACGAGTTTAGCGTAGCCCCCTTCCGCGCCGAGGGTGCGCGGCCAGTCCAGGCAGTAGACCTCGAGCACGACGCGCCCGCTGTCGTCGACCGTGGGGCGCTGGCCGAGGCTGGCCACGCCGTGCAAAGGCTCATGCGTCAGGCCAAAGGTGCGCACCGCGAAAACCCCCAGCGCCGCTGGCTTCGGATGCGAAAAACGCAGGTTCAACGTGCGAAAACCATCGCCGCGGCCGCTCGCACTTTCGCCCAGGGTGCGCCCGACCTTGCGGCCGTGCACGACGTGACCGCTGATGCTGTAGGGCCGGCCCAGAAGGCTTGCGGCGCGCTCCATGTCGCCACTGCCCAGGGCATCGCGCACGGCGGAGCTCGACACGCGCGTGCCGTGCACTTCGTAGCTGTTCATTCGCGCCACGTCGAAGCCGCTGGTCGGACCGGCGGCGTCGAGCATCGCGTAGTCGCCGCTGCGTTTCGCGCCGAACCGGAAGTCGTCGCCGACGAGCACCAGCTTCGCGCCCAGACCCCGCACCAGCACGTCGTCGATGAAGCGCTGCGGCGACTGCGCTGCGAAACCGGCGTCGAAACGCATGACCACGGTCTGGTCGATTCCGCAACGCTCCAGTTCGCCGAGCTTGTCGCGCAGGGTCACGATGCGCGCCGGTGCCAGTTCAGGCTTGCCCGCCAGCGCAGCGAAAAAGTCGCGCGGGTGCGGCTCGAAGGTCATGACGCACGATGGCAGGGCTCGATGCCGCGCCTCCGAGCGCAGCAGCGCCAGCATGGCCTGGTGGCCGCGGTGCACGCCATCGAAATTGCCGATCGTCAGGGCACAGGCGCGGGCGATGTCAGGGTGATGGGTGCCTCGGAAGACTCGCATGCGCGGCATTATCGGCGGCGGGTTGTTCTGTCTCCAGCCAGCGCCACTGGCCGGGGCTGAGGTCGAGGGGCAGAGCCCAGGCCCCGAATTCACTGCGGTGCAGAGCTTCGACACGGTTGCCCACGGCGGCGAGCATGCGCTTGACCTGGTGATACTTGCCTTCGAGCAGCGTCAGGCGCAGGCGATTCGGTGCGATCACCTCGCACGCCGCGGCACGAACCGGCGTCGGATCGTCGAGCAGGGTCACACCCTCGCGCAAGCGCTGCGCCTGGCCTGCGTCGAGCGCATGTTTGCACGTCACGTCGTAGACCTTGGCGACGTGATGTCTGGGCGAGGTCAGGCGATGCATGAGCGCGCCATCATCGGTGAACAGCAGCAGGCCCGTCGTGTCGGCGTCGAGCCGGCCCACTGTCTGCACGTCGCGCCGGCGCAGCGGTGGCGGCAGCAGGCTGTAGACGCTGGGGTGGTGGCGCGGTTTTTGCGAACACTCGTAGCCCGCCGGTTTGTGCAGCACGATCAAGGCGCGCTGGTGGTAAGGCCACTCGACGCCACGCACGCGAAGTCTGAGCCCGGCAGTTTCGAAGCGTTCTGCGCCATCTTCGCAAACACGATCCGCGACGCTGACCAGGCCCGATCCGATCAGGCCTTCACATTCGCGCCGGGTGCCGAAGCCTTGCGAGAACAAGATCTGCGCCAGGCTCGTGCTGCCGGTCAATCGTGAAGCTCCAGCAGCACGACATGGTTCATGCGTGTCGGCCAACTGCGGCCGACGATGCGTTCACGATTGAATTCGGCGCTGACCGCACGCGGCGTCGCGGCGTCCAGGCGCAAGCGCGCCACCGAAACTCCCGCCACGCCCGGGGGGATGCCGGCCGGCGGGCTTGTGCCGTCGAGCACGATGTTGTCGCGTGGCACGCCGAAGTAGCCCCGCGGGCGCGTCAGCGCGACGATGGCACCGGCTTCACGATCCGCCGCCGCAATGCGCTCGGCGCGCAGGTGCACGAGTTGCGACGAGCGCGCGAACGGCGAGCGATAGATGTGGGTGACCGCGAAGTCCGGCGCGCTGACCTGGAACTCGAGAGCGGTCTGGCTGCTTGTGATGAGCGGCCCCCACAGACCATCGGCGCCGACCACCTGCCGGTGCAGCGCGGCGCCGATGCGTTCACCGGTTGCAGGGTCGACCGCGTAGACCTCGACCTCGGCGCCGGCCAGGGCGAGGTTGTTCACGAAATTGCCCGCGCCCGGGCGATTTTCCAGGCCCAGGCCGCTCACCTTGCCCGACAGACTGATGCGCGGTTCAGCGCTGATGCCCAGGGTTACGGGTTCGCGCCCGGTGATGAAGTGATACGACGCCGCAAATGCCTTGGCGCTGAATGAAGTCTCGCGGTGGTCGATGCCTGCAAGCACCAGATTGCGCGCGCCCTTCAGCTCGGGGCCGTCGAAGTTCACGTTCGTCGCTGTGCCTTTTGCGCCGATCCAGACGCCGTCGGGCTGGGCGAACTTGTCGTTGTTGTCCGAGCGTATCGTCAGCCACTGCACGCCGGGGGTGACTTCGACGCCGGCACCGCCTTGCCGGTTCAAGGCGCCGAGAAAGGGCCCGGTGCCATTGAATTCACTGTTCGGTCGAAACCCTGGGTTGGACCAGACGCCATGGTTGGGCACACCGCCCAGAATCGCGTGCGAGACCTTGGCGGCACCGCCGCCGTTGGCGATGTAGTTGCGAATCGCATACCCGCCGCGAGAGTTGCCGATGAGCACGACCCGCGATTGACCGGTGCGGCGCAACACCTGCTCCACTTCCTCGGCCAGGAACTGCATGTGCTGCGCGGTCGAGGTGCGGCCCGGTTGCGGCGTGTCGTCGGCGTCGCGCGCGAGCGGGTAGGGCAGGTCGATCGCGTGCAGCCGCTGCGTCGGCCAGCCGTTCGATTCGAAGCGCCACAGCAGCGTGTGCCAGAGTGCGGCGGTGTCGCCATTGCCGTGCACGAAGACGATGGGCGGGTGTGGCTCGGGTGCCGTGCCGGTGGCGCAAGCCACGAGCAACGCCGCTGCGGCCGCGAGCAGTGCACGGCGTGCGAAATGAATCGTCATGACGGTCATCCTCCGGGGGTTCGGCTGCGCAGTGTCCCGAAGTCGCACGCCGCTGGCAATCGGGGCAGGCCCGCAGCGTCGAGCGAGGTCGCGGCGCGCACCGCGCGCAACACGGCCAGTGCGGTCACTTCGGCGGCGAGCGCGCCGAGCAGCGTCAGGCTGATGCCGCGTCCGCTGCCGCCGGTGGCCAGGGCAAACAGCGTGTCGCCGTCGGCCTGGGTGTGCACCGGGTTGATGGCCCGCGCCAGACCATCGTGTGCCATCTGCGCGAGTTTGTTGGCACCGGCCTTGTCGAGCTTCGCGTCGGTGCCGATGACGCCGATCGTCGTCGCCAGGCCCGCCTGCAGCGCCGGCGGCAACTCGCCGCGCCGAAGCGCCGCCATCGTGTCGAGCAGCGAAGTGCCGTCGGCGCTGCGCGCGCCGGCGATCACGTGGCCGGTGCCGGGGTCGACCACGTCGCCCATCGCATTCACCGCGATCAGCGCGCCGACCGTGACGCCATCGACCTGGATCGCCGCGCCGCCGATACCGCCGCGCATCGCGCGATCGAAGCCGAACAGCTTGCCCACCGACGCGCCGGCACCGGCGCCGACGTTGCCTTGCGCCGGCGTGGTCGCGGCTGCCGCCTGACAGGCTGCATACCCGGCCTGGGCGTCGGGGCGAATGCGCGCATCGCCGACGTTCAGGTCGAACAGGATCGCCGCCGGCACGATCGGCACTCGCACCTGGGTGCCGCCGGAGTCGCGTCCAACCTGGATTCCGATGCCTTGTTCTTCAAGCCAACGCATCACGCCGCCGGCTGCGTCCAGCCCGTAGGCGCTGCCGCCCGCAAGCAATACGGCATGCACCTGCTGCACCGCGTTCAGCGGCGAGAGCAGCTCGGTCTCGCGCGTTCCCGGCGCAGCACCGCGCACATCGACCCCGCCGACCGTTCCCGGCGGCGCGAGCACGACGCTGCAACCCGTGGGGCGCCGCGGGTCGGTGAAGTGGCCGACGCGCAGCCCGGGAACGGCCGTGATCGACATCGACTTGGCCGAGGCGCCGGGCTACTTGGCCGGCGCGGCGACGAGCGTGTCGAGCACCGCGAGCACCTGCGCTTCGCCCAGCGCGCGTGCGTTGGCGAGTTCGCCGGCCTGGGTGGCGCGTAGGAAGCCGCCGTCCGATCCGAGCACCGCGAGCGCCGGGATGCCCTTCTTCGTCGCATCGCCCATCTGTTGGCTCAGTTCGAGGTTCTTGTTGAAATTGCCGACGTCGACCTTGCTCACAACATAGCGCTGCGCCACATGCTCTGCGAGCGACCCCACCGCCATCAATTTGGCCAGCGCCTGGCAGTCGGCGCACCAGTTCGCGCCGAATACGACGAGCACTTTCTTGCCTTGCAACCTGGCCTGTTGCAACGCCTTGTTCAGATCGGCCCGCGCGTCGGCCTGTTCGTCATAGGGCTTTGGCTTGGGGCCGCAGGCCGTAATGCCCGCCGCCAGCAAGGCGAGCGCTGACAGCGCGAGTCGGCGCTGCATCGACGGCTTGGCGCTCGATCCAGGTGCTGATCCAGGGAGCAGGAACCGGTCTTGGCATCGCCGCGCAGAGGTGTCGAAGCATGAAAGCGCGTCTTCGGCGCTCTCTGCCGAGCATATTTCCAGCCCTGGGGCCGAATTCATCGCTTTCACTTTGCTGCGAATCCGCTGGGCTGCAGTCTCAGGCAAAGACACCTGCGGTGTCGAGCATGCGCGAACTCACTTCGCCGAGTTGATGCAGCGTGTCGCCGAAAGTCATCTCCATCACGGTCAGGCGTTTGAAGTAATGGCTCGCCACGTACTCGTCGGTGACGCCGATTCCGCCATGCATCTGGATGCACTGCTGGCCGACGAAGCGCATCGATTGCCCGAGCTGCAGTTTCGCCTGCGCCAACGCACGCCGCCGCTGCGCTGCGGGCTCGCCCAGCTTCAGGCTCGCGAAGTAGCTCATCGAACGCGCCAGCTCGAGCTGCATCTTGACGTCGGCAATGCGGTGCCGCAAGGCCTGGAAGCTCGCGATCGGCACACCGAACTGCTTGCGCGTGTTCATGTATTCGACGGTGATGGCGAGCAGCTTGTCCATCACCCCCACGCCTTCGGCACACAGCGCCGCGATGCCGGCATCGACCGCATGCTCAAGCAGCGGCAAGCCCTGCACCGCGAGCAATGTCGCCGGGCTGGAAGCGAGCGTGAGTTGCGCGGCGCGTGCGCCGTCTTGTGTCGGAAAGCCTCGCACGGTGGCGCCCGCAGCACCCTTCACGACGAGGAACAGGCCGACGCCGGTGGCATCGCCCGCAGCGCCCGCGGTCCGGGCCGGCACGACCCAGGCGTCGGCTTCGTCGCCTGCCGGAACCACGCTCTTCGCGCCACTCAGGCTCCACGAACCACCGGCCTGCACGGCACGGGTCTGAACCTGGTCCAGGCGGTAGCGTGCCGCGCGCTCCTGGTGCGCGAGCACGATCAGGGCTGAGCCAGCGGCGATTTTCGGCAGCCACTCCGCCTGTACCGTGGCGGGCGCAGCCGCCAGCAGCAGCGGCGCCATCAACGCAGCCTGCGCATACGGCGCGTTCACCAGGCCGCGGCCGAGCTCTTCGCACACCACCATCGCTTCAACCGCGCCGAAGCCCATGCCGCCATGTGCCGTGGGAACGGCCAGGCCCGTCAAACCGAGTTCGGCAAGTTCGTTGTACACGGCACGCGCTGCGCCGCCGGCCTTGGCGATGGCGTGACGGCGCTCGAACGAGAAGCCCTTCTCGACCCAGCGCGCGACCGCGTCGCGCAACGAATTCTGGTCGTCGGAGAAATCGAAGTCCATGTTCAGCTCCCGAGCACTGTCTGTGCCACGATATTTCTCTGAACCTCATTGCTACCGCCATAGATCGTGGTCTTGCGGTAGTTGAAGTAGGTGCCGGCCAGCGGCGCGCAGTGTGCGGCACCGAAGAAATCGCCCTGCCAGCCCGCGGCCATGGCCTCGCGGATGAAGGGCACGCAAAACGGCCCACCGGCAAGCATCATCAGCTCGGTGTAGCGCTGCTGGATTTCGCTGCCGCGAATCTTCAGCAGCCCAGCCACGTCGAGGCTTTGCTTGCCGCTCTTTTCCGCCGAGATGACGCGCAGGATCAGCATTTCGAGCGCCACCACGTCGACTTCAAGCAGCGCAATCTGGTCCCTGAATCGAGGCTCGTCGTACACGCCCTCGAGCTTGGCGATGCGTTTCAGGCGCTCGAGCTCGCGCTTGGCGCGGTTCACGTCGCCGATCCCGGTGCGCTCGTGGGCGAGCAGGTACTTGGCGTAGGTCCAGCCCTTGTTCTCTTCACCCACCAGGTTGTCGGCGGGAACCTCGACGTTGTCGAACCAGACCTCGTTCACCTCGACTCCGCCGTCGAGCATGACGATCGGACGCACCTTGACGCCGGGGCTCTTCATGTCGATCAGCAAGAAGCTGATGCCGGTCTGCGGCTTGCCTTCGTTGCTGGTGCGCACCAGGCAAAAAATCCATTCACCGTATTGCGCGAGCGTGGTCCAGGTTTTTTGGCCGTTGACGAGGTAGTAGTCGCCACGGCGTTCGGCCTTGCACTTGAGCGAAGCCAGGTCCGACCCCGAGCCCGGCTCGCTGTAGCCCTGGCTCCACCAGACGTCGCCGCTCATGATTCCGGGCAAGTGACGGCGCTGCTGCTCGGGCGTGCCGAAGGCCATGATGACCGGAGCCACCATCACCGGGCCGAACGGCACGATGCGCGGCGCCCCGGCGAGCGCGCATTCTTCCTCGAACAGATGGCGCTGCACAGCGCCCCAGCCGGGGCCGCCGAACTGCTTGGGCCAGGCGTAACCATGCCAACCCTCCTTGCCCAGGATGCGCGCCCAGCGTTGCATGTCCTGGGCCGTCAGGTCGAGCGCGTTGTGCACCTTGTGGCTGATGTCGGTGGGCAGGTTTTGCCCGACCCAGGCGCGAATCTTCTCGCGAAAAGCCTGTTCTTCGCGGGTGAATGTCAGATCCATGGAGTACTCCGTGCGGGGTCGTGCGGTGAAGGGTGGGCGAGTTTTAGCACGATGATGCGATTCTCGCCTTGATCGGCCCGCAGAATCCCTGGATGGCTCAAACCGACCATGATGTGCCTTCGAATCCGCCATTGCCGCGCGTCTCGCATGACGGCGCGCCTGGATCGACGCTGAAAGGGCCGCTGTCGTTTCAGGCCACGGTCAGGGCGCTCGCGCTCGGCCAGCTGTTGTGCTGGGCGGCGCTGTACTACACGTTCTCGTCGTTCGTGCTGCCGATGCAGCGCGAGCTGGCGTGGACTTCGCCGCAACTGATGGGAGCCTTCACCACCGGTCTGGCAGTGTGGGGTGTGGCGACCTATGCCGCGGGCGCCGCCATCGATCGCGGCCATGGGCGTTGGGTGCTGAGTGGCGGCGCAGCAATCGGTGGCCTGGGCTTCATGCTGTGGTCGCTGGCAACGAGCCTCGGCCTGCTCTACAGCGCCTGGGTCGTGCTCGGCATGGCAATGGCGATGTGCATGTATGAGCCCGCGTTCAGCGTGCTGACGAAGCGCTTTCCCGACCGATTTGCGCAGGGCATCACTGCCCTGACGCTGGTCGCGGGATTTGCCAGCACGCTCGCGTTCCCTGCGGCTGCCTGGTTGATCGCCTGCTGCGACTGGCGCGGTGCATTGCAGATCATCGGTGCCGTGCTGCTGTTCGTGGTGGCGCCACTGCACGCCTGGGCCTTGCGCGGCACGCCGCCTGTGCTGCCGAAGCCGGCTGCGGGCACTGCGCGGCAAGACGCGACGCTGCACGAGGCATTGCGCGAGCCTCGATTCTGGTTGCTCACGGTCGCTTTCACACTGTATGCATTTGCCGCGGCAGCGATCTGGGCCCACATCATGCCGGCCTTTGCCGCGAAGGGGCTGAGCGAAGGCCAGGCGCTCGCCGTGGTGGTGTGGTTCGGGCCGGCCCAGGTTGCAGGGCGCGTGGCCTACGTCATGTTCGGCAAGCGCCTGTCGATCCGCGCCCTGGGCTTGCTGGTGCTTGCCGGCATGCCGCTGTCGCTGGCGATTTTTGCGGTGTCGAACCAGGTCGGCGCGATGCTGCTGTTTGCGCTCCTGTTCGGCGTGGCAAACGGCCTGGTGACGATCGTTCGCGGCACCATCGTGCCACAAGCCTTTGGCCATTCGAACCTCGGCCGCATCAGCGGCGCCATGAGCGCGATCTCGCTCCTGGCGCGCGCTGCGGCGCCACTCGCAGCGGCTGCGTTGTTGCTCGTGGTCGCGGGCTATCGCGAGCTGTTGTTGCTGTTGGCCGGGCTGGGAGTGGCGGCCCTCGTGGCGTTTGCGATGGCGGGCCCGGCCCAAAGCCCGACACGCTCCTAGGGCCGCTTGTCCAAGGTCATCTTGTCGTTCTCGCGCTTCATCTGAAAACGCGTCAGGAAGCTGTTGCCCAGCAGCACCCGCTCCAGACCTGGGGGCAGCACCGCGGCTTCGACGTTGTAGACCTGCACATCGCCGATACGCACCGTATCGAGCGTCACGTGGTAGACGGCGACCTGGCCGTTTGCGGTATTGCCCACGCTGCGCTGGCCGCTGCGGTAGTCCAGGCCGATCTGCTCGGCCACGGTCTGGCTCAGTGAGACATGGGTCGCGCCGGTGTCGACCAGGAAACTCACCGCCTTGCCGTTGATGCTGCCTTGCGTCACGAAGTGACCGCCGCTGCCGGCGCTGAGAACAATCTGCGATCCTGTCCCGGCACTCGCGGTGCCGCCGAGATTGACCTGCGCCTGCCCCAGGCGCAGCGTCACGCGCTGGCCGCCGAACTCGACCATGGCCTCGGATCCGGTCACGCCGACCAGCTTCACGCCTTGAAACGTCTGGCCCACGGCCAGCGTGCGTGGCGCGCCGTCGATCATGAGCAAGGCCTTGTCTCCCAGGCTGCCGCCGAGCGACACGCTCTGTGCCGCCGCGCCGCCGGCGCAAAGCAGCGCTGCGGCGAGCGCACAAGCAAGTTGCAAGGCGTTGGGCGTCATCAGTCGCGAAAGTTGCTGAACGACAGTGGCGCGTCGGCGGCGGTCTGGCGGATGAGGGCGATCGCGGCTTGCAGTTCGTCGCGTTTCGCGCCGCTGATGCGCACCGTGTCGCCCTGAATCGACGCCTGCACCTTGAGCTTGCTTTGTTTGACGGCGGTTTGGATCTTCTTCGCCGTTTCGGTGTCGATGCCGCTCTTCACGTTGAGTGGCTGCTTCACCTTGTCGCCGCCGATCTTTTCGATCGGCGCGCTGCGGTCGAGGAAGCGAGCGTCGACGCCGCGTTTGCTCAGCTTGGCGAGCAGAACGTCGAGCACCTGGCCGATCTGGAAATCGCTGTCGGCCCAGAGCGTGAGGTCTTTGTCATTCAGCTCGATGCGCGCTGACGAGCCCTTGAAATCGAAGCGCGTGCCGACTTCCTTGGCGGTCTGGTCGACGGCGTTGCGAACCTCGACCAGGTTGGGCTCTAACATGGCGTCGAAACTGGGCATGATGCGATTGTGACCCCGGGCGTGGCGCGCGCGGTTCGCGCATCGGGGAAAATTGCGCAATGCAAGTCGAGACCGGCGTCAACCTCAAGCCTTACAACACCTTCGGTTTGCCGGCGGTGGCGCGGTCCCTGGTGCGGATCACGCGCGATGCTGACGTGCGCGCGGTCGTCGATCATCCGAAGCTGGGCCGCGCGTCGAAGTTCGTGCTCGGCGGTGGCAGCAACATCGTGTTGACGCGAGACATGCCGCAAGTCGTGCTGAAAATCGAGGTGCGCGGAAATCGCCTCGTCGAACGGCGCGAAGACGCCTGGATCGTCGAGGCCGGCGCCGGTGAGAACTGGCACGAGTTCGTCACCTGGACGCTCGACCAGGGCTGGCCGGGCCTGGAAAACCTGGGCCTGATCCCGGGCACGGTGGGGGCCGCGCCGGTGCAGAACATCGGCGCTTACGGGCTGGAACTGGCGCAGCGCTTCGAGTCGCTTGATGCCGTCGATCTGGTCACCGGGCGCAGCGTGACCCTGTCCGGAGCGTCTTGCGGCTTCGGCTACCGCGACAGCGTCTTCAAACACGCACTCGCCGGGCGCAGCGTGATCATGCGCGTGCGCTTTCGCCTGCCGCGCCCCTGGCAGCCGGTGCTGGGATATCTTGACCTGGAGCGAAAGATCGCGCAAACCGGAATCACGGCGCCGAGCGCGCGCCAGATCTTCGACTGGGTCTGCGCGATCCGTCGCTCCAAACTGCCGGACCCGGCCATCGTCGGCAATGCCGGCAGCTTTTTCAAGAATCCGCTGGTCACGCCCGAACAGTGCCGCGACATCATCGGCCGCGACCCCGAGGTCGTGCACTATCCAATGGCCGACGGGCGCGTCAAACTCGCTGCAGGCTGGCTCATTGACAGCTGCGGCTGGAAGGGCAAGACCGTGGGCAAGGCCGGCGTCTACGAAAAGCAGGCCTTGGTGCTCGTGAATCGCGGCGATGCGATCGGCTCGGAAGTGATGACGCTGGCGCGCGCGATCCAGGAAAGCGTATACGGCAAGTTTGGCATTCGGCTCGAGCTCGAACCGGTTGTGGTGTGAAAAAAGTCCGGGCCCGGGCAGGCCTGGCATCGCGGGCTCGCAGCGGCGCCTTGTGCGTGAATGTTTCGAACAATTCACCCGGGACGCCTGCGGGACTGCACCGCGCCGGTGTAGCCTTCGCGTCGATTCAAGCGCCGGCCTGTTGAAGCCAGGGCGCTGGCCATTCATGCAAACATCTCCACCACCCCCTGCGGATTTCGAGACCGCGCTGAATCTGGCGCGCACGGGCGTTGTGCTGACGCGCGCACGACACATCGTCTACGCCAATCGCTGCGCTGAAACGCTGCTGGGGTGGCCGCCCAAGGCCCTGCTCGAGCAGGCGCTTTCAGTGTGCTGGCCCGACGCAGCAAGTTTCGCGGCGTTTGAGCTGGAGCACGCGGCAACGCTCGAGCGTGGGCAGCCGATCGAGGTTGAGCGCCAGTTGAAACGCCACGACGGCACGCTGCGCTGGTTCAGCCTGCGTGTCGACGCGACTCGGGTGCCGCAAGCGGCGCCCGAAGCCGCGCCGCAGCCGCAGCATGACGCGCCGGCCGAAGCTGGGCTGGGCGTCTGGACGCTTGACGACATCACCGATCGGCGCTTGACCCACGAGGCGTTGGCGCAGACCAAGGAGCGTGCCGAACAGGCCAATCTTGCGAAGAGCGATTTCCTTGCCAACGCCAGCCACGAAGTGCGCACACCGCTGAACGGTTTGTTGGGGCTGGTGCGCCTGGCGCAGGAACCCGAAGTCGGGCATGTACGGCTGCGCGAGTATCTTGACCGCATTGAAGACACGGCGCTGGCGCTGGCCGGCGTCATTTCCGACATCCTGGACCTGTCGCAGATCGAAGCCGGCCAGATCTCGCCGCGGCAGGTGCCGTTCGATCTGCACGAGCTGATGGGCACGGCCCACGGCGCCTTTTCCGAGCTGGCCAAGGCGAAAGGCCTGGAGTGCCGGCTCGAGATCGGCAAGGGCGTGCCGCAATGGGTCAGCGGCGACCCGGTGCGGGTGCGGCAGATCCTTGCCAACTTCATCAGCAATGCGCTGAAGAACACGGCACAGGGCCGGATCGAACTTGCGGTACAGCGCCGCCCCGACGCGCGCATTCGGGTACTGGTGCGCGATACCGGCAGCGGCATCCCGGTGGACGTCAAGCCGCGCCTGTTCCAGCCGTTTTCGCGCGGCGAGGCCGGTGGCTCGCGGCGGCTTGGCAGGACGGGCCTGGGCCTGAGCATTTGCCGCCAGCTTGCGGTGTTGATGGGTGGTGGCGTGGGGGTGCAAAGCAAACTCGGCGAGGGCAGCATGTTCTGGGCCGACCTGCCGCTGCGCCGCGTGCCGGCGCCGCCGATCCATGGCGCGAACCGAAACTCCGACGCCGACGCATTGCGTGGCGCGCGACTGCTGCTCGTCGAAGACGACGCCGTGAACACGCTCGTGACGGAGGCGACACTGCGGCGCTGGGGTGCCGAAGTGACCCTGGCCGCGAACGGCGAGCAGGCGATCGAGGCGGTCGACAAGTCGCTCGGCCGCTTCGACGCGGTGCTGATGGACCTGCACATGCCGGTGATGGGCGGGATTGCGGCAACGATCGAAGTCCGCAAGCGCTATCCAGCGGCCAAGCTGCCGATCATTGCCTTGTCTGCCGACGTGCTGGTGTCGGAGCGCGACCGCGCGCTGCACCACGGCATGAACGAGTTCGTCTCCAAGCCGATCGATCTGGAGCGCCTGAGCGGTGTGCTCGCGTATTGGGTGCAACGCGCGCGTGCCGCGCAGTCCTAGTTCAGCACGTGCCGCGCGCTCGTGGTGCGGCGCGCGTGCCGCGGGGTCGTAGCGCACCGCGTGCGCCGCGTGCTCGTAGCGCCTCGCGTGCCGCGCGGTCGCAGTGCATCGTGCGTCGCGCGGTCGCCCTGCATCGCGCGCCGCGTGGTCGCGGCAAATCGCGCGCTCGATGCGTGCCGCGTGAGTCCGCGCTGCCGGTCTCAGTGCCGCGCCTCGGGGATCGGCCTGGGCAAGCGCCAGCCTCGAGCCGCAAGCGCCAGCCGAACCCGGTCCGGCCGGTCGCTGATGATGCCGTCCACGCCCAGGTCGAGCAGCCTATCGATGTCGGCAGGTTCGTTGACGGTCCAGACGACGACGCTCAGGCCGAGTTCGTGCGCCTGCACCAGCAGCGCGGCGTCCAGATCGCCGTGGTACGGCGACCAGACCTTGCCGCCGGCAGCCTTGACCATGCGCGGCACCGAGCCATGCTCGGCCAGCTTCAGCCCCGCGGTCCAACGCGGGTCGGCGACGTTGTTGGTCCAGGTCTGTTGCGCGCTGAGGTAGACGGTCGGCACGCCGGGGGCGATGCGCTGCGCGACCTGCAACGTCCGCCAATCGAAACTCTGCAACGTGAATCGCTGCTCCATGCCGTGGCGTTGGGCGACGTCGAGAACCGCACGCACAAAGGCCTCGGGCTCGGGTGTGAGTTCGGGGCTGAGCGGCGAGATCTTGGTTTCGATGTTGAAGCGGACGTGCGCGGCGCCGCGCCGCTGCACGAGTTCGAAGAGTTCGGCCAGAGTCGGGACGCGCTGGCCATCGGCGGCGCGCTGCTCGGGGAAGTTTTGGGCGTAGCGCGAGCCGGCCCGCAGGCGTCCGACGTCGAAGCCGCGCAACTCGTCCAGGCTCAGGCTGCGGATCGCAGGGCCCGGTGCGTCGATGAAGTTGCCGCGCGCGTCGCGCGTCAGGTTCGGGTTGAGATTCGCATCGTGCGAAATCACGACGACGTTGTCGCGCGTCAGCACGGTGTCGAGTTCGAGCGTGCTCACGCCCAGCGTCAGCGCGGTGTCGAATGCGGCGAGCGTGTTCTCCGGCGCCAGACCGCGCGCGCCGCGGTGGCCTTGCAGGTCGATTGGAGTCGCGCAGCCCAGCAGCGCCGCCAAGGCCAGCGCCGACGCCAGGCGCGACATGCCTTGGGGTGAGGTTATGGGGTGCATCAGGCCACCATAGCACAGGGCAAACCGATTCCACCTAAGCGGTTCGACGACGGCTGTGCACGCGACCAGCCACTGATACGGACTCGCTTTCAACATTGGAAAGCAGCTTGGCGGTCGACCGATTGCTGAGGTTCGCAGCGGGCTGCGTGCAGGCGTGGAGCAGGGGCAGGTGGCCCGGGGCACGTTCTCCGGCCCACGCTCGCGGGGCACCGTTTTCGGTTTGCAGGCGTAGCGCCATCAACACCGTCTGCTCGTGCGATGGTTGCGGCCACCGCGAATGGTGCCTGCGCCCGTGCCCCAAGCCACCTGCCCTGGCACCGGGGTGGCATGCAAAGGCGTGGCACGCCACCCCGGATGCATCAGGGCGGTGGTGGTGCCCCCGGGCGCAGGCACCATTCGCGGTGGCCCCCCATGGTTGCAGGGCACTGCGGTGTTGATGCGGCTGCGGATTGCAGTCTGCGACGGTCGCCCGCGAGCGTGGGCCGGAGAACGGGGGCACCGCCGCCGCCCTGCCGCCACGACGTCGGCATGCTGACCGTGCGCGGACAGACCACCCTCGGTCGTCTGCAGCCACCCAATCTCATTCAATTGAATCCAAGTTCGTACGCTCCGCGGTCGGCGCTGCGCCGTGCGAAGGCGAACTCGGTCAGCGCCGCCCATGCAACGCGCGGCGCAACCGTTAAAGTCAGCGCCTGCGTGCTGCGGAGGGCGCCACCGATGATCGACTTGCTGGACATTCGTTATGTGCGCCTGGGCACGCGCGACCTCGGCGCAGCCGACCGCTTTGCGCGCGACGTGGTCGGCCTGCAGGCGGTGCGCGAAGAGCAGGGTGCGCGCTACTACCGCAGCGACTCGCGCGACCATACGCTGGTGTATTTCGAAGGCGACCCGACCCAGCACACGGTGGGCTTCGAGTTGCGCGACGCTGCCGCGCTGGACGCCGCCGCAACCCAGCTCAGCGACGCGGGTTTCAAGGTGCGCCTTGGCAATGCGGATGAAAGCGAGCAGCGCCGCGTCGGCGGCTTCGTCAACTTTCGCGACCCCAGCGGCAACAGCATCGACCTCGTGGTGCGCCCGCACCACAGCGCTACGCGCTACTTCGCCGCGCGCGACGCCGGCATCACCGGCTTCAGCCACATCGGCCTGTGCAGCACCGACGCGCCGCGCGACGAACGTTTTTGGACCGGCCTGCTCGGCGCCCGCGTCAGCGACCGCATCGGCGACGCGGCGCTGCTGCGCATCGATCAGATCCACCACAAGGTGGCGCTGTTTCCCGCCACACACGCCGGCGTGCAGCATGTGAACCACCAGGTCGCAAGCATCGACGACGTGATGCGCGCCTGGTACCAGCTCACGCGCATGGGGGTGCGCATCGTGTTCGGCCCGGGCCGGCACCCGACTTCGGGCGCGACCTTCCTCTACTTCGAAGGGCCCGACGCCATGGTCTATGAATACTCGTGCGGCGTGCGCTCGATCTCGCCCGAGGAAGAGGCAGGCCACCAGCCGCGCCAGTTCCCGCGCGCCAACGAATCCTTCTGCATGTGGGGTTCGGTGCCCGACATCGACGAATTCAAGCGCGACAGTGCCGGTACGCAAAGTGCCGATGCACTGCGCTGAGGCGCTCCGCCGATGCCGAGCTTGACCCATGGCCGCCCGTTGAACCTGCAGCGCTGGCTGGCGCAGCACAGTCATCGGCTCGAACCGCCGGTGGGCAACTTGCAGGTCTGGAAAGACGCCGACTTCATCGTCACCGCGGTCGGTGGCCCGAACGAGCGCAGCGACTTTCACGACGACCCGCTCGAGGAATTCTTCTACCAGCTCGTCGGCGACGCTTATCTGCTGCTCTGCGACCGTGGCCGCTACGAGCGCGTGGAATTGCGCGAGGGCGACATCTTCCTGCTGCCGCCGCATGTGCTGCATTCGCCGCAGCGGCCGATGCGCGACAGCCGCTGCCTGGTGATCGAGCGCCAGCGCCCGCCGGGGCTGCTGGACGCCTTCCAGTGGCATTGCGCGCATTGCGGCAACCTCGTGATGCGCCATGAACTTCAGCTCAGCGACATCGTCGCCGACCTGCCCGCCACCTTCAAGCGCTTCTACGCCTCTTCAGACGCAGAGCGCACCTGCAAACAATGCGGCAGCCTGCACCCGGGGCGCGCGCACGAGGCCTGGCACCGCATGCTGCTCGCCTCGGGCCGTTTGCCGGCATCGGGTTGATCCTGCTGGTGCGCGGCGCAGCGCGCCCGTAGACTCGCGCCATCGCCTTTCCTTGTTTCAGGAGGTCAACACCATGTTCCATCTCTCAACTCGGGCCTGCATCGGCCTCGCGCTGGTGTGGGCCGCCGCTGCGGCGCAAGCGCAGGCGCCGATCAAGATCGGCTTCATGGCGGAACTGTCCGGCCCGCAAGGCGCACTCGGTCAGGACCAGTACGACGCGTTCATGATGGTGGTGGAGCGCAACGGCGGCAAGCTCGGCGGCGTGGCGGTGCAGGTGCTGCGCGAAGACAGCCAGCTCAAGCCCGACGTCGCGACGCAGATCGTGCAGAAGCTGATCGAGAAGGAGAACGTTCCCATCATCACCGGCATCACGTTTTCGAACGTGATGATGGCGGTGCACAAGCCGATCACGGAGAAGGGCGTGTTCCTGATCGGCTCGAACGCCGGGCCGGCGCCGATTGCCGGCGCCCAATGCTCGCCGTTCCAGTTCATCACTTCGTGGCAAAACGACATGCAGGCCGAAGTCGTGGGCAAGTACGCCACCGACAAAGGCTTCAAGCGCGTGATTGCAATGGCACCGAACTACCAGGCAGGGAAGGACTTTGTCGCCGGTTTCAAGCGCTACTACAAGGGCGAGGTCGTCGACGAAATCTACACGCCGCTGAACCAGCCCGACTTCTCCGCCGAGCTTGCGCAGGTCGCGGCAAGCAAGCCCGACGCGGTGTTTGTGTTCTACCCCG